>SAMEA5043681__coassemble_800_pt1 | contig 3894 bp, 8 predicted proteins | sample SAMEA5043681__metabat2_low_PE_001 | metagenome-assembled genome bin SAMEA5043681 (sample SAMEA5043681) | Gadus morhua | reverse complement strand
AAAAAAAAAGAGAGAGAGAGAGAGAGAGAGAGAGAGAGAGAGAGAGAGAGAGAGACTTTCTTATAATCTAACACCCTTCGTTAAATGAGTCGGTGGAAAAAGAAGCGTAATTAAAAATTACTTAGATGAATTATTACCTAATATTTTACAAACAGAAGAATTTAATTCATATTATGAACCATTTGTTGGTGGTGGCGCTATGTTTCTTCATATTCAACCACAAAAAGCTGTTATAAATGATATTAATTCAGAGCTTATTACAACTTATAAAGTTATTAAAAACAATGTAAATAAACTTATAAAATTACTAGATTCTTATAAAGAAAAACATAGTAAAGAGTTTTTTTATAAAATGAGAGATGAATTATCTGAAAATCCTGTAGAAATAGCTGCTAGATTTATCTATTTAAATAAGACATGTTTTAATGGAATTTATCGAGTTAATAAGAAAGGTTTTTTTAATGTTCCTTATAATGGAGTATCGAAGGAAAAATTAAATCTTTATACTAAAGAAAACCTTTTAAATTTAAATAAGTATTTCAATAATAATGAAATCAAATTTTCAAATATAGATTATTTAAAATCAATTTCAACTGCTCAAAAAGGTGATTTTGTTTTTGTTGATAGTCCTTATGATTATGAAATTGGTGTAAAGGGATTTGTCGCTTATAGCAAGGGTGGTTTTAACCAAGAAAATCAAAAAGAATTAGCTAATGAATTAATTAATTTAGATAAAAAAGGTGTGAAGTGAATGGCCACTAATCACAATACTGAATTGATTAGAGAACTTTATAAAGATTTTAAAATTGATTTTATGAAAACTAACAGAAGTATTAATTCTAATGGTAGTTTAAGAAAATTAACAGGAGATGAAGTTGTTATTATTAATTACTAATAAAGTAATTGAAAATAATAATGACCTGATTAATTATGAATAAAAAATTAGAAAAATATATTGAAACTTTAACATTAACAAATAGAACATTAGATCAACTTGTTGATGTTTATAAAGTTCAAAATAATATGAATAAAATCCAAATGGATTTAAATGCTTTGAATTATATTTTAGGAAATTCAGTTGAAGAAACTATGAATAAAATAGATCACTTATGAGAAAGCAATAAAGAATGTTTTAAAACACTATTATTAATTTTAGCAATCAAAGAAAATAAGATGCTTGTTGTTGAAGATGGCATTGATTTTGAAATATTAGAATTTGTTAAAACAAAAGAAGGTGTTAAAAATCTTCTTAATAAAACTAATATGATTAGTTTATTATCAAATGGAAGTATAAAAAACTTAGTTGATTATTGTTATGGTATAGAAGTTGGGATGGATACTAATGCTCGTAAAAATAGAGGTGGTTCAAAAATTGAATCATATATTGAATCTGAACTACAAAAAATATTTAAAGACCGTAAAGAAATAACAATAAATACTCAATCTATTGTTTTAAAAAATGGTGAAATTGAATTATTAGATAATAAAAGATTTGATTTAGTAATTAAAAATATTAATACTAATAAAATAATCTTAATTGAAATCTCATGATTTAATGCTGGTGGTTCTAAAATCAACTCAAACGCTAAAGAATATAATGAATATAATGAACAAATTAAAAAAATTGATAACTTAAAATTTATTTGATTAGCAGATGGTAAAGGAATGACTAGTATTAAAAAGAATTTAGAAAAATTTATTGATAATGATTTCATCTATAATCATGATCAATTCTTAACTGAAATTAAGAAATTAATTTAAATATAAACTTAAAAAAAGTGAAAAAAGTAAGATTTTTTTCACTTTTTTTTTTTTTTTTTTTTTTTTTCCTTTAATTTTATTTTTTTTTTTTTTTAAAAAAAAATAAAAAAAAAAAAATTTTTTAAAATTTCTTAGGTCTTAAACTGTAATAACAATGTTAAATATTTAAATAAGAGGGAAAATAATATGAGTGAACCAATAAAACAAGAAAAGGCTTTTTATGTAAAAAAACTTCAAATTATTATGATATTATCAATTATTTCAATAGTTGGAATTCCTGTTGGTTTTGTACTTTTTTTAATTTTACCAATTCTATTAGCATGATTAGGTTGAGTAATAACAGGAATTTTTACTGTTATTCCAATTATTTTAGGAATCATAATTTTAACTACTGATTGAAAAAATCATATAGTTGATAACAGTAAAATTCTATGAGGAGTTTTTTCAATAGTTTTATTGGGACCAATAGCTTCATTAATATTTTCTGTTAAATCTAGAAAAGCATACCTATATGATGATAATATTATTGATGATGTAGAAGTTGATAATAATCAAGAATAATTGAATATTATAAAAAAAACTAAATGATAAAGAATGTAGGCAAAAATAAATTATGCCTATATTCTTTTTTTCAATTGTTTCTATTTTTATTTTTATTTTAGATAATATTCAAAAGTATGAAATACAAGAACTTAAATACGACGAGTAATCTTATAAATAAAATAATTATTTATATTATAATTGATAATGCTTATTAAGCATATTGAATAATGTATTTAAATTCATTATTTTAAGAAAGAAATGGTTGAAATGACTAAAGTTACAGATAATGAAAAAAATTCTTTAATAAAAAAACTCTCTATTTTTATAACATTATCAATTATTTCAATATGCACAATTCCTTTAGCTATAGTGCTTATGACTGTAATTATTGCTGTTGTAGATCATCCTGATTATATGTTAAGTCCAATGTTAATAATAATACCTATATTATTATTTTCAATTACTCCAATTCTTAGTTTTATTTTAGGAATTATAATTTTAGCTACTGATTGAAAAAATCAAGAAATTAATAATAATAAAATACTATGGGGTGTCTTAACATTACTTCTATTAGGACCAATATCTTCTTTAGTATTTTCTATTCAATCTAGAAAGATTTATAAATCTATTGATGGTATTTTAGACGATGTTGATAAAGATAATGAACAAGAACCTCAATATGAGGAAGAATTTACTCATGATGAAAAAGATAATGAAGATGAGTAATGTTAAAAATAAAATAATTATTTATATTATTTAGATAATACTTCTTAAGAATATTGAATAACGTGTTTTAATTTATTATTTTTAAAAAAGAAATGATTTAAATGACTAAAATTACAGATAATGAAAAAAAATATTTAATAAAAAAACTTTCTATTATTAAGACATTATCAATTGTTTCGTTATGTATAATTCCTTTGATTATAATAATTACAATTGTAATTATTATAACTTCAATTACTACTACTGGTTTTTTAAATCTATTCCTAATGCTAATACCTACGTTCTTTTTTTCAATTATTTCGACTCTTAATTTAGTTTTAGGAATTATAATTTTAGCTACTGATTGAAAAAATGAAGAAATTAATAATAATAAAATACTATGGGGTATCTTAACATTAGTTCTATTAGGCCCAATAGCTTCTTTAATATTTTCTATTCAATCTATAAATATTTATAAAAATATTAACGATATTTTAAATGATGTTGAAAAGTATGAAAAGCAAAAAACTCAATATGATAAAAAATCTAATAATGATAAAGAAGATAATCTAAAAAATAATAAAGATGAATAATCTTAAAAATAAAATAATTAATTCCATTATATAAATAAGATAATGGAATTACTATTCTGCTTATTCATTAATCAAATAAAATAAAAACTTTATCAATTATTGATTATGAAAAGATTATTAGTTAATTTATTTTTATATGTATTTATTTATCTTTTTTAAAATTTTCAAATTCTAAATGATCTATTTTATCTTTCATCTTATTTTTAATTCTAAAATAAAAAATACTTACTATTCAAATAACTAACAAAAGTGCAAAGGTAGAAAAAATACCTATTAATACACTATTATAGTC
>SAMEA5043681__coassemble_432_pt1 | contig 10593 bp, 21 predicted proteins | sample SAMEA5043681__metabat2_low_PE_001 | metagenome-assembled genome bin SAMEA5043681 (sample SAMEA5043681) | Gadus morhua | reverse complement strand
TAATAACACAAATTTTTTCCATTTAAACCTCAATGTATTATATCATATTATAATAAATAACTACTCTATAACCAATTGATATATAATAGCATCATTATTATTCTTATAATATTGTTTTCTTATAGAAATTTGTTTAAAACCAAGTTTTTCATATAAATTTATAGCTCTTTTATTACTTGAATTAACCTCTAATAAAAAAATATCCTTACTAACACCTAAATTTAAAATACTTTTTAAAAAAAGGATTCCATATCCTTTAGATTGATACTCTATTAAAATACCAATTTTAATAATTTCATATTCATTTTTAATTTTTGTAAATATTAAAAAACCAATAATTTCATCTTTTTCAATAAATACATAATAGAAATAAATATCTGATTTTTGCATTGTTTCATATTCATTTATTTTATATGATTCATCTAAAAAAATAAGTTCATCCATTTTTCTAATAATTTCATTATTTTCAATTTTTTTTATCATGCTATTTTATAGTATTGAGGTTCATATTTATCTAAATCTATTTTTTTAAAAAATCTAAGTACTGAAATAATTTGATCATCAGTTAAATTAATATCATTGATATATGTAATATCGATATTTGGATTATTTTCAATGATCTTAGTAATTTCATCATTTTTTAAATTTTGTATTTCATTTATCATTTTATTGTTTGAATCATAAATAGATATATAAGATGAATTTTTTTCTTTTAAAATAGATATTCCTCTTAAAAGAGATTTATAAGAAAGTGAATCTAAAACATAATATTCCACATTTTTATTAATATGTTTTCATAAGCCTAAAATAATATTAGAAACCTTTATATTAGTAAAAGAACCAGGACCTGTAACAATATATAACTCATTAATATCTTCTTTTTTTATTTCATCATCAAAAATATCTTTTAAGATATCTATAAAAACATCCGTTAGATTTCTATTTATATTTATTGATATTTTTTTGTATATACAATTATCAATAATAATAATAAAATTACATTTATCTAAGCACATATCAATAATAAAAATTTTATTTCCCATGAAAATACTCACCTTTTTTTAATTCTAAGATTTTATCTTTAAATTCTTTATCATAATCTATTTTAATATTAATTTTCTCATTTGTAATAGGATGATTAAATTTTAAAGAATAAGCGATTAAATATTGCCCATAATCTGTTTTATTTTTTTTAGATCCATAAATCTCATCACCCAACAAAGAATGACCAATGTATGAAAGATGAACTCTTATTTGGTGAGTTCTACCAGTATGTAAAATACATTCAATTAAAGCAGTATTTTGAAAATTTTCTATTATATTTACTTCAGTAATACTTTCTTTTGAGTTTTTGCCTTTAATTACTTGCATTCTTATCTTACTTTGAAAAGATCTTGAAATTGGTAAATTAATAATTATTTTTTTTTCTTTAAAACAATTATTAACAAGTGCAAAATATTTTTTTTCAATTAATTTTAATGCCATTAATTCTTGCATTTTAATTTGTGTTTCATAATCTTTTGCAAAAATAATTAAACCTGATGTTTTTTTATCTAATCTATGAACAAGAAATGGATAATTTTTTAGATTAAGATATTGCTTAACAGCGTCAGATAATGTGTTAATTTCATTAAAAAGTGTTGGATGAGATAAAATATTTGATTGTTTATTAATAATTAATAAATGGTCATCTTCATATTTTATATCAAGTTCATAATCAAATAATTTTTTCTCTTGAACTTCTTCTTTAATTAAAATATCATTATTTTTTAAAATAGTTACTTCTGTTTTTTCTTTGATTATTTGTCCTGATTTTAAAGCATATTCACCATTTATTAAAATCAATTTATTCTTAATAAGCTCATTAATTTTTGTTCTAGAAAAATTTGTTAGTTTAACAAGATTTTTATCTAACCGATCTTTTGTTTCTACAGTATATGTTTTTAATATATTCATTATTCTTTACAATCAACTTTTACTTTTTAATATTATATAATAATAAGCAATGAGGAGTATTAAATGCTAAAAGTAATTGACCATCCATTAATAAAAGATAAGTTAACTAGAATGAGAAAAGTAGAAACTATTTCAACATCTTTTAGATTTTCTTTAATTGAATTAACAAAACTAATGACATATGAAGCTACTAAAAATTTACCAATTATTGAGATTGAAATTAACACCCCAATTGTTAAAAATGTTATTGGTTATAAATTAAAAGAAAAAGTTATATTAGTACCTATTTTAAGAGCTGGTCTTGGTATGGTTGATGGTGTTAAAGATGTTATTCCTAATGCAGCTATTGGTCATATTGGTTTATATCGTAATGAAGAAACAAAAAAAGTTACTGAGTATTTTACTAAAATGCCAGAACATACTGAAAATTCACATATTATCTTATTAGATCCTATGTTAGCTACTGGAGTTTCTGCTTGTGATGCTGTTAGTATCATTAAAAAATATAAACCAGCTTCAATTACTTTTATTTGTATTGTAGCAGCTCAAGAAGGTATTGATAATTTACAAAAAAAATACCCTGATGTAAATATTTATACAGCTTCTATTGATGAAAAATTAGATGATAATGGTTTTATTGTTCCAGGTCTTGGAGATGCTGGTGATAGAATTTTTGGAACTAAATAATATAATATAGTAATAAATATCAAATATAATAAAAATTAACTCTTTTTCAAGAGTTAATTTTTATTATTATTTATTATAAATATATTCTAATTCTTTAGGACTATTTCCAGTTAAAATAATTGGATTATTATCCTTAATAACAATTGTGTCTTCGATTCTAACACCACCAACGTTATCTTTATAAATACCAGGTTCAATTGTAATAACATTACCATTTTTTAATTTGATAGGATTACGAGTACTTATAACAGGTAATTCATGAACTTCTATACCAACACCATGACCAGTACCATGAGCAAATAGATCTTTATATTTAGAATCATTAATTATTTTTCTACAAATAGAATCAATTTCAACTGAATCAGCATTTTTACAAGAAGCTTTTAAACCTTCTAATTGTGATAGTTTTACTAAATTATAAATTTCAACCATTTCATCATTATTAGCTTTTTCACCAACAATAAATGATCTTGTCATATCGCTAGCATAGTTTCCATACATACAACCTAAATCAATTGTAACCATATCACCATCTTGAATAATATAATCAGTTGGTTGATGATGAGGACTCGATCCATTTTTTCCAGCAGCTACAATTGTTGAAAAAGAATTTTTTTCAGCACCTAATTCTAATATTTTGATATTAATTTTTTGAGCTAATTCTTTTTCTGATATTCCAGGTTTTATAAAAGTTTTTACTCAATCAATAGTATCAACAACAATATCAGCAGCTTTTTGTAATAATTCAACTTCATAATCAAATTTAACTTCTCTAATTGTTCTAGATTTTAAAAGTTCAGTTGCAAAGATAGAATTAATATTATTATATTCAGCAATACTTAAATATTCTTCTTCAATTAATATTTTTTCAATATTATATTTTTCTTTAATTTGATTTAATATCTTGTTAAGAGTATTTTCACTATCCATTAAAATTTTATTACCAAATTGAACTTTATTCTTAAGAGCTAATATATATCTAGTATCACTAATAATATCGATTTTTCCATCTTTATTAATAATAATATAACCTAAAGAGAAATCGAAAGATGTTAATCAAAATCTATTAATAGAAGAAACTAATAATAAAGCGTCTACATCTTTAGCTTTAATAACATCAACTATTAGATCAATTTTTTCTTGATAATTATTTTTTAACATCTTTTGTTTCTTTGTGTTTTGTAGCACTTCTACATCTATTACAAAATTTATTTAATTCTAATTTATCTGGGTTTTCTTTTTGATTTTTTTTAGATAAATAATTTATCTCTTTACATTCAGTACATTGCAATCTAATTGCTCTTTTTATTGCCATAATAATCCTCTTTTTTAAAAGTAATACTATTAAATTATATATTTTAATAATATTTTTTGAAATGTTTATTTATCTTTACCGATAATTTGATCTAAATAACCATCAATTTCAGCTTCATCAATATCATCATTTTCAATATCAATCATACTAGTTTTTATTTCAATCATACTAGTTCTAATACTTTGATTTTCTGTATCAAGATCTTTAATAGTTCCTGATGTTGATTTAACATCTAATTCTTTTATATCATTTTCAAGATATTTTAAATCAATATCATCAGTTGTTTTTTTATTTTTAGAAATCAAATCTTCTTTTGATTTTTTTTCTTTTTCTTCATTTACAACTTTAATTCTCTTTTTAAAATCTCTAAATGATTCTTTAGTATCAGATGTTTCAATTCTAGATATTTTTTCATTAGATTGATTTTTATTTAAAGAAATAATAAATCTAAATATAAAAGGTGTTATAGCTAAGATAACAATCATGCTCGCTAATGTAGCAATAATAATCATAATTACTAATCCTAATGTTGTTAGTGTTGCTGAACCATTTAGATAATATATTCAAATGATAGAAATATTATCAAATATATCAATAATAATATTTCCAGGTTGAACTAATAAGTTCTGTTCTCAAGCTAATGTATCAACTGGTATTAGTCCTATTATTAAAATAAAAACTAAAACAATAGATGTTAATGGGATATTGATTAAAGAAGAAATAAACATTTTTTTATCAATTAGATTCTTATTTTTTATTGTTGCAAAGAATGATAAAAATCCGACTATCAAGACTAATAATACTAAAGCAATAGCTACATAAGCAAATCATGTAAAATTTAAAATAATTGTTTTACCATCATTAATAAATGCCTCATAAAAAGGAGAAATTAAATTCGGATTTAAACCTAAAATAGGTAAGTTATTTTTTACTATAAATGTTGTAAAAAAAAGAATAAAAAAAGTTATTACTGATATTACTAAAAATAAAATATTAGTTATTACTAAAGAATTATTTTTTATTGAAAAAGTTTTTAATTCTTTAGATTCTGTATTTTTATCATTTGATTTTTTGATTTTATTATCAGTTTTTTTAATTTTATCATGAGATTTTTTGATCTTATCTTCAGATTTTTTAATTTTATCATGAGATTTTTTGATTTTATCTTCAGATTTTTTAATATTATCACCAGATTTTTTAATCTTATTATCAGATTTATCAATCATATCACCAGATTTTTTAATCTTTTTATCAATAATTTTTTTTCCGGTTTCTTTTTTCATATGTACCTAATAATTTAAAATAATGCTTTATCTTTATCTTTATCTTGATCAATTCCAAGTAACTTTAAGATTGTGTTTGCAATATTTGTTAAAGAGTTATTTTCATTATCATCTAATAATATATTTTTATCAGTTATTAAAAAAGGAACTTTATTTAATGTATGAGTTTTGACTTCTTTATTTTTTAAATCTACCATAATGTCAGCATTACCATGATCAGATGTGATAACTAATGTCGCTAAATTATTTAAAACTATATTATTATATAATATTTTTAATTCATTATCAATAAATGAGATTGCTTGCTTTGTTTCTAAAAGTTTACCAGAATGACCTACCATATCTGCATTTGCATAATTCACAACAAAAAAATCAAAATCATTAATATTTTTAATTATTTCATCAGTAATTTCACTAGCAGACATTTTCGGATATAAATCATATGTTTTTACTTTTTTTGATTCTATTTTTACAGATTTATAATTCTTTAAATCAATAGTTTTTAGAGAATCAAAGAAATAAGTTACATGCGGGAACTTTTCACTTTCAGCTATTCTTATTTGTCTTAGATTATTTTCTTCAATAATCATGCCAATACTTTTATTTTTAATATCAAGAGAAACAATATAATTATCAAAATCATTTGATTTTAATTCAACTAATGATAATGTTTTTAGATTTGCATTAAAATCATTATTTTTTATTCTTTTAACAATTTGTCAAATTCTATCATTCCGATAATTTGTAAAAAAACAAGTGTCATTATTTTTTAAGTAATTTGTTTCATTTAAAAAACTAATTGGTTCAAAAAACTCATCAGAATTATTTTTTTCTTTATCAAAATATTCATCAACAGTTAATTGATTATTGTTTTCAAATAATAAATTAACTATTTTATCTGTTTTTTCAAAATCAGAATTTCTATCCATACTTCAATATCTACCAGAAATACTTCCAAGAATAGCCTTGTTATGTTTTAAATAAATATCATCAAATTTTTTATATATTTGATTAAATTCAGTTGATTCAGTATCTCTACCATCACTAAATAAATGAGTAATTGGAATTAAATTATTTTGATTACATATATTAATTAATTCATTGATATGTTGAAAATAACCATGAACACCACCAGTTGAATAAATTCCAAAAATATGAAAATTAGAATTATTTTTTTTACAATTATTTATTGCATCTAATAGTTTTTTATTTTTTTTAAAATTACCTTTATTAATATAATCATTAATTAAAGGTAAACCAATTTTAATTATTTTTCCGCTACCAATTGTTAAATGTCCAACTTCTGAATTGCCAAATTGATTTTTAGGTAATCCAACATATTCTTCACTTGCATGTAATTCAATATTAGGATATTCTTTTTTTAATAAATTTCATGTTTCTGGTTCAGCTGAATAAATTGCATTATTTTTATCAGTATTACCAATTCCAAAACCATCTAAAATAATTAAAATAACTTTTTTATTCATTTGAACTTTCCTTAATTTTCTCAATCATGTTAATAAAATTATCAGCTTTTAATGAAGCATTACCAATTAAAACACCTGAATTATCTTTAATATTGATAATTTCATAGATGTTATTCAGATTAACTGATCCTCCATAAATAATAGATATTTTTAAATTTAATTCTATTAAAATACTTTTTATAAATTTTATAGTTTTTTCAATATAAGAAGTATCAGCATTTTTATTAGTTCCAATTGCTCAAATTGGTTCATAAGCAATAATTATTTTATTTTCATTTTTTGAATCAATATTTTTTATGCCAGAAATAATTTGTTCTTTTAAAAATTCTTCTTGTTTATTACTATTGTAAATATCAATATTTTCACCAATACAAAAAATGACATTAATATTTTTTTCAACTAATCAATTAATCTTTTCATTAATCTTTTCATTAGAGTTATCATCATATAATCTTTGCTCACTATGTCCAATAATTACATTTTTAATATTATTATCAATTAAATGTTCAATTGATAGTCTTCCAGTATAAGCTCCAAAATCTTTAGAAAAAATATCTTGAGCTGCTATTTTTATATTTTTATTTTTTACTTTATCAATTTCTAATAAATATAAATTTGGTATTGCTATTATTGCTTCAATATTTTTTGGAATAGAATATGAAGAAAAAATTTTATTTCATTCAAAAAAATCCTCTTTTCTCATATTACATTTTCAATTGCCGATAATATATTTTTGATTCATATGTTTCTTTCTGATTTATATTTACATTATATAATCAAAAAATAATATAATATAAAAGTTAAAAATAAGGGATAAAATATGGGAAATATTATCAATGCTAAAGATCTTAGAGAAGGCAATGCTTTTTACTTTAAGAATAATTTATATCAAGTTATCGAAAACTCATTTAATAAAACAGCAATGCGTGAAGGTATTGTTAAATGTAAAGTTAAAAATTTAAAAAATGGAACAATCACTGTTGAAGTATTAACTGGTGAAAAGCTTGAACAAGCAATTATTGAAAATAAAAAAATGAGTTTTTCATATATTGATAATGGTAATTATGTTTTTGTTGATAATGAAACATGAGAACAAATTGAAATTCCAGAAAATAAACTTGAGTGAGAAAAGAAATTCTTAGTTGAAGGTATTGAAATGAATGTACTAACTGTTGAATCAGAATTATTAGGTGTTAATCTTCCAGATCAAATGAATTTTGTTCTAGTAGATGCTGAAGAAGCTGTTCAAGGTAATACTATTTCAAACGTTACAAAGAAAGCTTGAATTTCAACAGGCTATGAAGTTACTGTTCCTCAATTTATTAAAAAGAATGAAACAATAATTATTGATACAAGAACTGGAAAATATGTAGGTAGAACTAAATAATGCCTGATATTAAACATCAATGAGAAAAAAGAGTTAATTTATTTCAATATATTTTTAGTTGTTTATTTGTAGATGGTACAAGTGAACAAATTAAAAAGAACGCTATAGAAATGTTTGAATTTGATGCTGATTACTTAAAATGTATTGAGTTTTTTGCTGACAACAAAGAAAGTGTTATTGATTTATTAATTAATAACATCAGTAAAGATTGATCTTGAAATAATATTAGTTTTCATGACAGAGCAGTTTTAATTGCAACAGTTTGTGAATATAATACACTTAAGTTACCAAAAACAGTTTTAATAGACCAAGCAATTATTACAGCAAAAAATTTTGGAATAGATGATAACCCTTCTTATAAATTTATCAATGCTATTTTAGAAAAAGTACTAAAAGAATAAAAATTTATATTATGTTAGAATAATATAAATTTTTATTTTTTTATTAATGGAGAAATAATGAAAAAAAGTAATTTTTATATATTGTTATTTAGTAACCTTTTAATTTTCATTGGTGTTGCTATTTCTCTATTTATATTAGTTAATAGTTCTAGTAGTATTAATTTTAAACCTGAATGATTATTAATAGCGCCATTAGTTGCTATGGTTTTTTCTGGATTAATTATTGCTTGATTTCAAATTAGAGTTTATGCTGATTTAAAATATAGAATTTTTCATACAAATCCTAAACTATTTAATATGGTTAAAAATATTGGTTATGTTTCTTTGTTTAATAATTTATTCCCTATTATATTTGTTATTTTTGCAGCTTCTTTAAAAATTGTTGGAGCAAGTGATTATGATGCTTATATAATGAGATTAAGTTTACTTATTTCAGCTCTAGTTGTTTCTGGATTTTTTGGAATTTTAACTACAACTTTTTTTACTTATATAAATTACCGAATTTCTTTTGATGAGGAAAGAAGAAAATCTATTTCTAAAGAAGTTGATATACATAACGAAGAAATTATTGAAAATAGTGAAGAAGTTTATCAACACTCAGATAAATATAATGACATGGATAGTGAGAAACAAGTTGACGATGAATAGTTTTGCTATAAAAACTTTAGGTTGTAAAGTTAATTCATATGAATCAGAAGCAGTTAGAAATGATCTATTATCTTTTGGATATATAGAGCATGATTTTAATAATATAGCAGATATCTATATTATTAATACATGTTCAGTTACAAATAATGCTGATTCAAAATCAAGAAATATGATTTCAAAAGCTAGAAGAAATAATCCTGATGCTTTAGTTATTGTTATGGGATGTTATTCTCAAGTTAGTAGTAAAGAAATTTTAAAACAAAAACTAGCTGATATTATCATAGGTAATAAATATAAAAATAACTTAATAAATTTAATAGATGAATATCAACTTGAAAAAAAGACAATTGTTAAAATTAGTAATTTACTAATTGAAAAAGAATTTGAAAAAAATGATTTTGTTATTAATCAAAATAAAACAAGAGCCTATATTAAAATTCAAGATGGTTGTAATTTTATGTGTTCTTATTGTATTATTCCGTTTACAAGAGGTAAACAACGTTCTCAAGATTTTGAAACAATTATTAACGAAGTTAAACTTTTAGTTCAAAAAGGATATCAAGAAATTGTTTTAACTGGTGTTAATATTGCTGGATATCAAAATAATAATCATACTTTCTATGATTTTTTATTAGCTATCAATAATTTAGAAGGTAATTTTAGAGTTAGAATCTCTTCAATTGAACCTTTTCAAATAACTGATGAAATGATTAGTTTAATTACTAGTAATAAAAATAGGTTTGCAAATCACTGACATATTTGTATTCAATCAGGTTCTGATACTATCTTAGAAAAAATGAATAGAAAATATACAAGTAATGATATTAGAATCTTATTTAATAAGATAAGAGAAAAATCACCTGATGTTTCAATTTCAACAGATGTTATTTCATCTTTTCCAACAGAAACAGAAAATGAACATCTTGATACAATTAATTTCATTAAAGAAATGAAATTTTCTTCATTACATGTTTTCCCTTTTTCGCCTAGAAAAAATACAAAAGCAAATACTTATATTGAAGTTGATCCTAAAACTAAAAAAATCAGAACTGATGAATTAATTAAGCTTTCTGATGAATTAGAAAAAGAATATTTAAAAACATTTATTAATAAAGAAGTAAGTGTTATTTTTGAATCAAATAATAATAATGTTTATGAAGGTAAATCATCTGAATATCTGAAATGTATTTACCACTCAGATGAAAAAATTATTGCAAATAATATTCATAATTTTTCAGTGAATAAGGTTTTTTTAAAAACCTTAATTTTAGAAAAAAAATAATAAATAGTTTTTTTATTTTATTTTTAAAAATTTTTATGTATACTTTAAAAGTATCTTTTTTAATAAATTAATATTTATATTAATTGAAAAAGTGCCGATTGTTCTTTGAAAACTAAATACAACCCGTCAATTAAATGAGAGTTTGAT
>SAMEA5043681__coassemble_424_pt1 | contig 10736 bp, 19 predicted proteins | sample SAMEA5043681__metabat2_low_PE_001 | metagenome-assembled genome bin SAMEA5043681 (sample SAMEA5043681) | Gadus morhua | reverse complement strand
TATTAGAGATGTTGGTAGAGTTTTAGATATTGATTTATCAATAATTGATAGAATATCTAAAAATATTCCATTAGATAAATCACTTAATGAATTAATTTTAAAAAATAAGACTTTTATTAAAGATTATCAAGAATATAAACTGCTTTTTGATTTAGCAATGAAATTAGTTGATAAACCTAGACAGTTTTCAACTCATCCAGCAGGTATTATTATTTCTGATAAAAAGATTGATAATTATATTCCTATTATTAAAGGAATAGATGATTTTCCTTTGTCTCAATTTTCAATGAATTATCTTGAAGAAAACGGATTAATTAAAATTGATATTCTTGGATTAAAAAATTTGACTATTATTAATGATATTATTCAAAAGATTAATCAAAAAAATACTAATAAAATTGATTTAAAAAGTTTTGATCTTAATGATAAAAAAGTATTTAATGAATTAAAAAAAGGAAATACAAAAGGTATTTTTCAATTAGAATCACCTGGAATGAACCAAGTTTTAATGAACTTAAAACCTAATAATTTAGAAGAAATTTCATTAGTTATTGCTCTATATAGACCAGGACCAATGAAATTTATTAAAGATCTTATTGATGTAAGAAACAATAAAAAACCAATATTTTTTATTGATAAATCAATTGAATCTATTCTTAAATATACATATGGATTTTGCGTATATCAAGAACAAGTTATTCAACTTGTAAAAACAGTTGCTAATTTTTCAAATAGTGAAGCCGATATCTTTAGAAGAGCTATTTCTAAAAAAGAAGAAGGGATCACAAATAGTTTAAAAGATAAATTTATTGAATCATCAATTGCAAATAATTATACTGACAAAGAAGCTAATCAAATTTTTAACTTCATTGTTGATTTTGCTAACTATGGATTTAATCATGCCCATTCATTATCTTATGCTCTTATTTCATATTGAGTAATATATTTAAAAGTACATTATCCATTAGAATTCTTTTCAGTTCTTTTAGCTAATATTGATAATGACGATTCTAAAGTCATTAAATATATTAATGATGCAAAGACATATAATATTAAAATTAAAAATATTTCAATAAATGATTCAAATTTATCTTATTCATTAAAAAATGGCTCTATTTATTTAGGTTTTAATTCAATTAAAGGATTTGGTTATGAAATATCAAAGAAAATAATTGATATTAGAAGTTTAAAAGAAAATGATACTTTCATTTCCTTTGAAGATGCTATTTCATCACTTTATTCAAATAAGATAAGTCAGAAATCAATTGAAATTCTAATTAGAATAGGTGCATTTGAAAACTTTGATGTTGATGAAAACTTTCTTTTAGTTAATTTCAAAGAGATTGTTGATAAATACGGAATAATTGATACAAAAACAAAACTACCTTTATTTGATATTGTTTATGATGAAAATTATTTAAAAATGCCAATTATTGAAAAAGAACAATCTCAGATAAAATATTTATCAATGTCTTTTATGAAATCTAATTTAGAAAAATACTTTGATGAATTAAAAATAGTAAATAAAAAATTATTTACTATTAGTAGTGATGAACATAAAAATTTTATGTTTTATTTAGCTCTTGTTAAAATTAGTAAAATTAAAAAATTAATTACTAAATTTGGCAAAGAAATGGCATTTATCACAGTTAGTGATCTTTCTGGAACACATGATTTATCTTGTTTTGAACCAAGTTTGATTAATAAATTAGAAAATAATTCTACCTATTTAATTGAAGTAAAAAATAGTGATAGAGGCGCTAGTCTTAAAAGTATTATTAGAGAGATTAAAACAGAAGATTAATACTTTATTTAATTTTATCTTTAATTACATTTTCACAAATATAGTTAATTAGAGCATTTGTTCTTTTATCTATATCATCAAAAGTTCATTTTTCTTTTTTAGATATATCAATATTTGGATTAGAATTATTATATAAAGGCGAAGTATTTTCTTTATATTTTTCTTTTTTATTAGAAAATATATTTTTACCAGCTGAAGAATTTTTCATTCCATTAAGAACAAAATAGTTCCCAATTTTGTCTAGATAGATACCTTTGTTTTCATTGAATTCTAGTTTATTAAAATTACTTTTTTTAGATAACTCTTGTTCTCATAATTCTGAATTTTGTGGGAGTACATGTTCAATAGAAGGTTTTTGATAATTTATTTCTTGTCCTCCCTTAATATAATCTGACATTTCCCATTCTGTTAAAACTAATAATCATAGAATTGCCTTACTATTTTTAGTATTGTTTTCAAGTGATACTTTTAAGTTTGTTACAAAATCTGTTTTTTTCAAAAGATCCTCTTCAAAAAAACTTCTAAGATCTCCAATTTTTAATGAAGTACTATTTAATAAAAATTCTCTAGTTTCATGAATAGATTTTAAAATATTTCTTTTAAATGATGAATCACCTTGTTTAGTTATTATTGAATTTTTAGATATTTCTTTAAATAAAATAATAACTATTTTTTTTATTTCTCTTTTAGTTGCTTCTGGTAAGTTTCTATCAGTATCATATTGATTATTTATTTTTAAAAATTCTATAATAAGGTAAATTAAGCCAATAAAAAGAGATTTTTTCTTTTTATCATTACAAATATTTAAAATCTTTTCAACCCCCATTCAATTAAGAATATGAGAACTCTTTTCTATTATTTCATAATATATAACAGCATAAGCTTTAATTTCAATCAAAAGATTTTTATAATTTTGGATTGTATCAATACTTTCATTATCTTTTAATTTAAAAAGATCTTTTATAGATTTTTTTAATTCTTGTAAGTGGAGTTGTTTATTTTTTTTTGTTTCCTTTCCATCATTATAATGAATTAATGTTTTGTAGAAATCTTCAACATTTTCATCATTATTGCCTAACTCCATAATAATATGTTGATTATATTTTTGTGCGATTTCTTCATCATTTGAATTTTCCAGTAAATTCTCAGAACATTGATTAAAAATAAAATTTTTTATCAATTCACTCAAAGTTAATTCTTTTCCTTTAGAATTAATATTTTCAAAAATTTCCATCTCTTTTTTATTTGAAGAGTCATCTTTTTCAAAAGATATGTTTGCTAATTCAAATTTAGTTAAAAAAGTAATTAATAATCCATATATTTTATTTTCATCTCATTTATCATCACTTAATAATTCTTGAAATTTTTCATAATTTTTATAATACTCATTATCTTTTTTGATGCCATTTAATTGACCATTTAAAATGCCTTTAAATGTCTTATTTTTTTCATTAGAAGTTCCAGGATTATAAAAATAATTTTCAATTTTGATATCAGAATTTCTTTTAAAAATTCTTGTTAAAAGACCACTTTCTTTTTTATCAATATTATATTTTTGACTTAATACATCTCTTACTGCACAAATAAATAAGAAAGATGTTGTTAATCTTTGTTGTCCATCAATAATTTTTATATTATTGTTTCTTTTTATTAAACTTTTTCCATTAGATACTTGCTTACCAACTATAATTCCAAAGTAATGTTTAGATTTATCATTATATCTAGCGACTATATCAGCAAATAATAGATCTATTTGTTCAGTTGTTCATGTATATTCCCTTTGGTAAATAGGAATCATTATTATTTCTGATTCTAACGTAACTCAATCAAGTAATCTATCCTTTTTTATTGAAATTTCAGAATCTGAATCTGAATCATAAGAATAAGCATCATCATCTCTTATTAATATTTTACTCATTACTTTTCTCCCAAATTATTGATAAAAATTCTTTTAAAATTTCATCCTTTATTATTTTTTTTTCAAAAACACCAGTTTCACTTATAACGTCTTCTTTAGTTATATTTTTTGTTCTACATTTAAGTTTAAATTTTTCAATTACTTCTAATCCCATTAAATTCATTAATTTAATTAAAATAGTATCTCTGTAAATATTGATAGATTCTATATTTGAATTTACAAATATTATTCCTTTTAAATATTCATAAAATTCATGCTCATTCATATCATCAAAAATTTTTATTAACTTTTCATTTTCTCGAATAAATAATCCGAAACCCACTCAACAATCTATGTTTTGTCTAAATGTAGCATCACTATTAAAAGATATTAATTCAACTTGATTATGCAAAATACTAAAATTTAATTTATCAATTATAAATTCATCTTGTTTCCTAATATTTAAAAATTTTTCTTGATAGTTATCTAAATATTTTTTTGGATTGGTGCCAACTTTTTGAAAATGATTACCTATTTTTTTCATTTCATACTCCTATAATAAATTCGAAAATGACTTCTAAGACATTAACTACAATTGAATTTCCTGCCTGGCTATAGTATTTTTCTTTTGTGAATTCACATAAATCTTTTTTTGTTTCTTCAAAATTTTCATCTGTAAAGCCCATAAATTTATAAGCTTCTCGAGGTGTAATAAACCTTTGTTTTAAATAATTTTCTTTAATAAAATTAGTATCAATATAACCAGTATTGGGATTTCTATCTTGCTTTTTAGTCAATGTTCCAACATATTTTAATTTTTCTGATAATAGATTTCTATTTTGTGCAACCATCTTATTTCTAGAAGGTGTATCTTTCATTAAACAATCTTCTTGTTCTTTTTGGTGCTTATCATTTAAACTTAAAAAATTGGTTCTAATTAATTGATAATTGCAATCAACTCTTCAATTATTTTTGTGTTTTTCAATATGCTGTAAATAATTATTTTCTATTTCTTCTAAATTAAAATTTTTTATTTTTTTTCTATTAAAAGAGACTGCAAAAACTCTTCTTCTACTTTGAGGTATTCCATAATCTCGAGCATCAAATATTTTAGTGATAGTTTCATATCCCATTTTTTTTAGAAAAGCAATTCACTCATCATAATTAGATCTATTTTTTGGAGAAAGCATATTAGGAACATTTTCCATTAATAGAAATTCTGGTCGATCTTCTTCTTTAAATGTATTTAATACATCTGAAATTTTTCATAATAAGCTTGATCTATTTTCACCATTTTTAGAAAATCCTGTTGCTCTTCCCATATTTGCTATAGAAAGATCCTGACATGGGAAAGAATACGTGAGTAAATTTACTTCGCCTTCAATTTTATTAGCAATAGTCCTGACATCACCCAAATTACGAGTTCTTTTCATTGCTACAGCTAATCTTTGAGCTAGTTTTAATTCTTTATTGATAATTTTTGTAATATCTACTTCTTTATCCCCATTTTTAGAAAAACAAAAATTTTTTAAAAAATTTGTTAAAGAAGTTAGATTATCAAGTTTAAATTTTTTTAATCATCCATCTAATTCATTATCTTTGATATGTTTATTATGAATAGCATCATATGCTATGATTGCGTAAATTTCTCATTCAGAAATTCCGATTATTTCATAATCGAATCTCTCTCTCTCTCTCTCTCTCTCTCTCTCTCTCTCTCTCTGAATATATTATCTAGAGCTTTATGTTGAGCGCCAATTCCTGAAAAAAGTTCTAATACTTTTAATTTATTTACTTTTTCTTTATTAATAGATTTATTATTAGTCATAAAGTATATTTTAACCTGTTTTTGACTTCTGATTATTTAATACTGAATATTTTAATAAATGTTTGATATTTTGAAAAATAGTAGATGTATAAAAAAATGTATTTCATTGAATATATATAGAAATAATTAATCAAATATTTTATTAATTATTGATTGTTATAATAGTAATATTGATTGTATTCATATTGATATCAATAATATTTAAAATCTATTCTATTTTATTTAGTATCTTTCAATATTATTAGGGAGATTAAAACCAATGAATAAAGCAATTATTATTGATGGTAATTCATTATTTTATAGAGCATATTTTGCTACTAAAGATAATTATGATTATGCTATTAGTAAAGATTTAGTTCCTAATAATGGAATAGTTACAATTTTTAGAATGTTTAAAAAAATCTTTGATAAAGATCTTTATAAATATTGTTTAATAGCATTTGACCATGGAGAAAAAACGTTTAGACATGAATCAGATGTTAATTATAAAAGTAATAGAAACGCTACACCTGATGATTTAATTAAACAAATGTTAGCTATGAAAGAAATTTTTGAAGGTATGGGCTTTAAAACACTTTCAAAAGAAAACTTTGAAGCTGATGATTTGATTGGATCAGCTTGTAAATTATTTAATAATAATAATATTGATGTTGAAGTTTATAGCTCTGATAAAGATATGCTTCAACTTGTTAATGAAAAGACAAATGTTAATTTATTAAAAAGAGGTGTTAGTGATATTTTGCAATATAATAATGATAATTTTCAAGAACAATTTTTTAATTTAAAACCAGAACAAATTGTTGAATTTAAAGGTCTAGTTGGAGATTCTTCTGATTCATTAAAAGGTGTTGCTGGAATTGGTGAAAAAACAGGTGTTAAATTATTGAATCAATATCAAAATATTGACAATATTTATACTCAAATAGATACTTTAGAAGTTTCATTAAATATTAAAAATAAATTATTAAGTGGAAAAGATGAAGCTTTTAGATGTCGTGAAATGTCAAGAATAGTTCTTAATTTATTTGAACATGAAAATATAGTTTCTTTTATTATTAGAGATGAAGATCTTAAATCTATTATTAGCATAATAGAAGAATATAGAATTCACTACTTATTTAATTAAGTTAGCAATATATTTTTTAAGACCTTCGTCTTTTTGAATTAGAGTTGTAATTCTTTTAATTGCAGACATTACAGATGAATGGTCTCTATTATTAAAATATTTACCAATCTCACTATAACTCATTTGGAATTTTTCTCTTAAAACATACATACAAATATGTCTTACGATCGTAACTTCTTTTAAACGAGAAGCTGATTTTATTATGCTTGCTTTAGAATTATATTTTTTACAAATAATTTCAATTATAAGATCAGGATTAATATTATAATGTTTTTGTTTATTACCAAAAGTAACAAATTCTTCATCAAAAAATTTTTGAATGAAATTAATATCAATAATTTCATTTATTTTTAAATATTGAATAGCATAAAAATTAATTCTATTAATAATCCCAATTAATTTTCTTAAATCATTATCAAAATGTTTAATAACCATCAAAACAGCTTCTTCAGTATATTCAAAAGCATCATCATTTTCATTGATTTTAATTAAAGCTATTTTTTTTAATGATTCTATTTCAGGTGTGTTTATTTTTAAAACTAAACCAGAAGAGAAACGACTAATCATTCTTTCTTCAAAACCTTCAAGACTTTCAATAGGTTTATCAAGTGTCATTACAATTTGTTTATTATTTTTAATCATTGAATTAAAAATATTGAAGAAAACTTCACATGTTTTAAATTTGTCTGATAAATATTGGATATCATCCATTAATAATAAATCATAACTAACATATTTATTCTTTAGGCTTTCAACAAAAGTACTACCTTTACTTATTGCAGCAAAAACTTCTCTAACAAAGTTTTCAGTATCAACATAAATAATCTTTTTATCTTTAAAATTTTTATAGAAATAATTTCCTAAAGCATTGATTAAATGTGTTTTACCTAAACCCGTTGAACCATAAATAACTAAAGGATTATATAAGATACCTAATTTACCTTTAGTAAAACTAGCAATAGCTGTATATGATTGTTTATTAAATTCACCAACAATGAAATTATCAAAAGTATAATTTTCAATTAAATTAGTATCTTCATAACTATTATCTCTATCAAAGATATTTTCAATTTTATTATTTTTGATAGTAGTGTTTTCATTTTCTAAAAGAAAATGAATTTGAAAATTGCTATTCATTTTTCTACTTAGAATATCATTAATTATTTGACGATAGTCATTTGTTAAAATAGATTTAGCAAAAATAGAAGAAACTACAATATAAATGTTTTCATCTTTGATCCTACTAATTTTAGAAGTCTTGATACAGTCATTATAAATTTGTTGATTTTCTTCGAAATATTGTCAAAGTTCATTAATAACTTCGTCTCATACTTTTGTTAAACTTTTCTTATTCATTAGTATTAAGTTTAACAAAATTAAACATTAAATTTTTTTTTTGATGTTTAATTTTCAAGATGTAATAAATTTATGTTAATATTACATTGTAATTTTTATATTTATAAAAAAAAATGGCAGGTGTAATATATGCAACGAACGTATCAACCAAATAACAGAAAAAGAAAAAAAGTTCATGGTTTTAGAGAAAAAATGAGTACAGCAGGTGGTCGTAACCAACTTGCTCGTAGAAGACTTAAAGGAAGAAAAAAATTAACTGTTTCTGACGAATATTAGTTTTCTATGAAAAAGGAATTTAGACTTTTAAAAAATTCAGATTTTCAAAAAATTATCAAAAGAAACCAGAGATTTTATTCTAAAAATTTTGTTTTATATTATGAAAGCAATTTAACCAATTCTTATAAAATAGGTATCACTATTTCTAAGAAAGTAAGTAAAAGAGCTGTTGATAGAAACTTATTAAAAAGACAAATAAATCATATTCTGTGTAATTATGATAATTTTTTATTATTATTAGATTATGTTTTGATAGCAAAACCAACAGCTAAGACTCTTAGTTATTGTTCTATTGAAGAAGAAATTTTATTTCTTTTAAAAAAAGTATACAGAAAGAATAGTATAGGCAAAAATGTTTAATTTTGGTAATAATAAATCAAATAACGACAGTTTAGAACCGTTTAAAAAAATGCTTTTACCTGATTTTGCTGCACTTGACTCAGCTGATAAAAAAAAATCTGGTAGAAATAAGGTTTTAAAAGAAATTCTTAAATGAATTAAAATTTTAGTTTATATATTCTTCTTTTCAATGGGTCTTTACGGATGTGGTCAAAGTTTAGGTGAATATTGAATTCAAACTAGTACTACTATAGGTAGTGGACTTGAAATTGGTTTTGCTCCAGGTGTTACTGGTGATTATTTATTTGATCTAATAGCCAATCCATCAGGTCAAATGCTCTACCCCTTTTCAGACTTTACAATGGCATATGGTCCTTTTTATGGTCTTTTTGTATGACCTTTTGCACAGTTGTTATTACATTTTATGTATGCAACTAGAGCATGAGTTGCTGGATTAAACGCTTTTGTTGGTATATTTTTAATATTATTAATTATTAAATTAATTACTTTTCCAATTTCAATTAAATCAAATTTTGCTACTGAAAAAATGACAGAGGTCCAGGGCAGGGTATCTGAAATCAATGCTAAATATAAAAATGTAACAGATATGCAAGGACGACAAAAAAAGCAAATGGAGATGCAAGATCTTTATCGTAAGAATAATGTAAAACCTTTTGCTTCCTTTGAACAAATTTTTATCACCTTACCCATCTTTTTAATTGTATATAGAGTAGTTACTATTGTTAGACCATTAAAAGCTTCTTTCTTATTTGGAATATGAGATTTATCTCTTTCTCCAATTTCACAAATATTTTCATCATTCACAAATGGCGGATGAACATATATATTCTTTATTGCATTAGTAGTACCTTCACAAGTCTTATCTCAAAAATTACCTCAAAAATGAGTAAAATCTAGAAATAAAAATGCTTCAACTGTAGGTGTTGCTAATAATAAACAACTTAAGAAAACAAAAATGGTTCAAAATGTATTCACCATTTTCATGGCCGTTATTACCGTAACAACAGCAACAGGTGTTGGGGTTTACTGATTCTTTAACTCATTACTTTCATTGCTTCAATCATATATAGTCCATGTAATTATATTAAAAAGAAGAGAATCAGGTTCTGGTGCTCGTTCTAAATTAAGTAAGTTAGGTCTTTAGTTTTGAATAAAAAAGAAACAATTAATTTTTTAAAAAAAGAAAATTTTTTCCCATCTAAAAAAATGGGTCAGAATTTTCTTCTATGTAATCAAACTAAAAAACGTATTGTAGAAGTTTCAAGAATTAAAGAAAATGATTATGTTCTTGAAATAGGACCAGGTCTTGGAGCTATAACTTCAGAATTAATAAAAAAAACAAAAAACTTATTTCTTGTTGAACTAGATAAAAGACTATATGCTTTTTTAAAAGAAAAATATCACGATGTTGAAAATCTAAAAATTATTAATGATGATATTTTATCAATTGATTTAAATGATCTTTTTAAAGAAATTGATTCTGATGATATTAAAATTGTTGCAAATTTACCTTATAGTATTTCATCAAAAATTATTCTTATTTTATTAAATATTAATAAGGTTAAACAAATTACAATTATGGTCCAAAAGGAAATGGCTGATAGACTAGCTGCTCCAGTTGGAACAAAAGAATATAATGGATTTACTGCTCTTTTGAGTTTAGTAAGTAATGTTAAACAAGAATTCTTAGTTGATAAATCATTATTTTATCCAGAACCTAATATTCAATCAGTAGTTATTACTATTTCAGTTAATGAACATTTTGATAATTTTAATGAAATTGGCAAATTCTTTAGATTATGTTTTAGTAGTAAAAGAAAATCCCTTGTTAATAATTTAAATTCTAATTATAAAAAAGAAAAAATTCTAGAAATTTTAGATGAATTAAATATTGATAGGATGATTAGGGCTGAAAGATTAAGTCCACAACAGCTATTAAACCTTTTAGAAAAGTTAAAAAATCATAGTGTGGTATAATTTATAAAATAAAAGAGGTTTTAACAATGAATAAAAATATTGAATGTTTTGGTAAAGTGAATTTAGGGTTAGATGTTTATAAATCTTATCCTAAAAAAAGTAATTACCATAA
>SAMEA5043681__coassemble_352_pt1 | contig 13128 bp, 23 predicted proteins | sample SAMEA5043681__metabat2_low_PE_001 | metagenome-assembled genome bin SAMEA5043681 (sample SAMEA5043681) | Gadus morhua | reverse complement strand
AACGACAAGAGGAACAGCTCCTTCCAGATTATTAAGTGGTGGAAATCAACAAAAATTAATTATTGGAAGAGAAATTTCAAATGAACATAAATTAATTATTATGGTTCAACCAACAAGAGGTCTTGATTTAGGTGCTATTGAATATGTTCATTATCAAATAATGCGTGAAAAAGAAAAAGGTAATGCTGTTTTATTAATTTCATATGAATTAGATGAAATATTAGCTTTGGCAGATAAAATTGCAGTTATTCATAATGGGCATTTTATTGAAATTGGTAATAAAGATATTATGACAAAAGCTCACATTGGTGAATTATTTGCTGGAAAGGAATTATAAATGAAAAATCTTAATTCCACTTTAGCTATTGACTCACTTCTTTATTCTAGAACTAGAAAAACAACTTCTAAAACAATAATAGTTATTTCACTTTCTATTTTAGCATCTATTCTTGTTTCTGTTTTAATTGCAACCATGTTTGGAATTAATCCAATTGATTTAATTCAAAAATTATTTTCTGAAGGTGCAATTGAATGAGAATCATGGATTATTAATACATCTATTTTTGCATTAAGTGCCTTTTCATTTATTTTTGCAAAGAAAACTGGTATTTTTAATATCGGTATTTCCGGTCAAATGTTGATGTCAGGTGTAGTTGCTTTAGCAATAATTAATTCTATTCCTAATGAAGCATTATTAGGTTGAGGACCAATATTCTTAATATTTTTAACAATGTTATCAGCTTCCATAATTTCTACTTCTACAGGATTATTAAAAGTATATTTTAATGTTAATGAAGTTATTAGTTCATTATTATTAAATTGAGTTTTATTTTTTATTTCAAAATTCATTATTGGTGAGTTTTTTCCAAATGATCCAACACAATTTTCATCTTCTGTAAATTTTAATTCAAATGCTTTATTACAAGCTGGTGAACTTGGTGGATGATTACCTGCTATTATTATTACTTTAATTGTTGGGATCTTTATTTGAGTTATTTTTAAATTTACAACATTTGGTCATAAATTAAAATCAGTAGGACATTCAGAAGAAGCATCTATTAATTTCGGTTATAATGTTAAACTTCTAAAATTATCTTCATTTGCTATAAGTGGAGCTATTGCTGGATTACTAGGCGCTGTTTTATATACATCACTTAATACTTTTATTCCAATATCAATTACATCAACAGCAGTTCCTATTGAAGGATTTAATGGAGTAGCTGTTGGATTAATAGCAACTGGAAATCCATTTGGAACACTTTTAGTTAGTGCTTTATTAGGTTTATTTCAAGCTTCATCTCCTTTCTTACCAACAACACCAGTATTTACAAATGTTATTCTTGGTTTCATTATGGTAGGAGCAGCTGTTTCAGTTGTATTCTTTAATTTCAAACCAATGAGTTTGTTTCTTTCGAAAAAATATGGAAATAAATCAAAAGAAGAATTAGAAAATTTTGATAATAGAATGGATTCTTTAATTTCTAAATATAAATTTGTTCAATTGAATATTAAGAAAAATGATGGTGAATTAACAGAAGAACAAAAAAATGCTTCTGAAAATTATCAAAAAGAGAGAAGTGAAATTTTTAATGATTTTAGGTTTAATTTAAATAAAATAAAAATTGAAAAAGAATTAAATCCTGAATCAGAATATCAAATTATTAGTTCTAATAAAAATTTAAAAATTGATGAAGATTTAACAAAATATAATTCTGAACAAAGAGCTAAAATTGAAAAAATAAAAATTGGTATGATTTCAAGAACTCGTAAATCTAATGATTATAAAAGATCATCAGATGAATTCTTAAAAAATAGATTATCTAAAAATGTTGATACTGAATCAAAATTTAAAAATATTTCTAATAAATGACTTAATAAAATTGATAAGTTGAAATTAGATAAAAAAAGTAGTGAAAAACTGACTCAAATAATTAAAGACAAAGATTTTGATGATGTTGAAGAATTTATTGATAGAAATGGAGATGAATAATAATGTTAAGTACAGTTACAAGTTTAATTGAAAGTATCCTTTTCATGTTTTTAATATTAGGTGCAGCTTCACTATCTGGTTATTTCTCTGAAAAAGTGGGAATTGTTAATCTTTCTATTGATGGACAAATGATCTTTGGTGCTTTAACATTTTCTGTTTTTGCTATGATATTTTTTCCTTTAGGAAATGGAACATTTGTTATTCCTATGATTTTATCAATGCTCTTTTCAGTTGTATCAAGCGGTTTATTCGGTTTCTTAACAATTAAGCTTAAGAGTGATCATGTTATTTCAGGTGTAGCTATTAATTTATTATTCGCAGGATTAGCAACTTTTTTAAGTCCTATTTTAGGACCAATCATTTCGAATGGTAATTCTAATAAATTAAAATCAGATTATGTACCTATTTTTCAAATAGGAGATACAAACATTTTTGGTAGTACATTAATTATGTTTATTATTATCGGTTTAATATTTATTGCTTTATGATTCTTTATTCATAAAACAGCATTTGGATTAAGATTCAGAGCTGTTGGCGAAAACCCTAATGCTATTGATGCTCAAGGAATTAATGTTGATAGAATTAAATGAATTGGAATTTTAATTTCAGGAGTACTAGCTAGTTTAGCTGGATCAATATTTATGTTAAGAAGTCCAATTACTTTTAATGGTGAAGTTAATGGTTTAGGATTCTTAGCAATAGCAATTCTAATTGCTGGTTCTTGAAAAATGCCTTTAGTAATTCTTTCTTCATTTGTATTTGCAATTATTTTTGAAATCTTTGATTCAAACAGTCTTATTAATATAGATGGTTTAAATTATATTAGAGAATTATTAAGAACAATACCATATGTGCTTTCATTATTATTTTTAGTAATCTTTAGTAAGAAATCCTTATTCCCTGCTGCATTGGGATTACCCTTTGATAAAACCAAGCGTTAGCATTATGTTTTTTAATTTTATATAAAATTATGTTAATATTAATAAAAGTGGAGATTAGTAAAATAAATGCAAAATAACGAAATTGACAAAAAAAATCAAATTGATAAAAAAAAACAAATTGAAAAAAAGAAAAAAATATTTTTTACTATTTTTAGTACATTACTTTTAACAGCTATTCCTATTGGAACATCAATTACAACTCTTTGAGTAATAAATGAATCTGTTGTTGTTAATGATACAGTAAATCAACCAAATTTAAACGATCCTGGAAATAATGATCTTCAATTCACACCTAAAATTATTACAGAGATTTTAGATAAGAATGATGAAAATGCAAAAATTATAAATCCAATAAATCCTATATTAGGTGTTATTAAAGCTGGTGATTTAAGTCAGCTTACTGGAATTCCAGATAATGCTTTTACTCCTGAAATTAAATCAAGAATAACATCAATTGAACTTCCTAGTAATATTAAAACTATTGGGCCTAATATTTTTAAGAATATTCTTAATTTAAAACTTCTTGATATGTCAAAAAGTGGATTAAATGTTCAATTTACTTCTGATAGTTTTTTAGGAAGTACAGATCTTTTAAAAACTTTAAAATTTCCAACAGCATCAAATTCTATTTCAGAATCTTTTACTCCACTAACAGGACAAAAAGTTATATTCGGAGCTTTAGAAAATTTAGATTTTCCTTATAAGTGAGTTCCGACAGGAACAGCAGCGAATTACGGTGGTTTTTCAGCTACATTCCCAGTAGTTACTCAAATAGTTGCACCTGGAACTGCTAAAACAATTTTAGAAACAATTTGAACAGACACAAGCAAGATTATATATATTAATTAATAAAAAAAGTAACATGTTATGTTACTTTTTTTTTATATCTCAAATTCTTGATCATTAATAATTTTTGGATTAATATATTCAACTTTCATTTTTTCTTTTGAATATGTTTTCTTCATAAAATCTAATATTTCAAAGTTATCATTACTTTTACTAGAAACATAACTCATAATAAATACTTAATATTTAATCCGTGATTATTAATTAAATTAAAGAACCTATTGGAATAGTAATATCTTGTGTTTTAAAATTAATATCGATGTTAGATAAAGATTTACCAGCTTGATATGATAATTTCAAAGTTATATCTGTACTAATAATATAATTAAGTCCATCTCCACTTTTAGTAATAGTTACTAAATTATTAGTAGTTTGAATAATTTTTATTGAACTCACAAATAAGTTATTAAATAAACCTGCTTTATTATTCTCAGATAAAATCGTAAGTAATGATTTTGATTGGTTATTTAAAGCATGAAAATTAATTCCTAATACATTTAATTGAGAAAGAACATTTAACGATGTATTTTCTTCTGTTCCTATAATTGCATTATTATAAAAGTTATTGAAAATAACTTTATCATTTGGTAAATTAGCAGCAAATGAATTTATAAATTTTGGTTTCTCTATTGTTGCAAAATATCCATTATTTAGTTGTGTTTCGATTGATTTTTTATTTTCAGGTATTTTTAAATCTGCAATAATATTATTAAAAAATGTACTTTTATTAGTTATAGCAACTAAATTATTATTTTGATTTAAATTAATTTCATTAAATAATTCAACAGCAACAGCAAAATCACTAATAACAGCATTAAAATTTCTAGATACTAATCCTGTTGATAATATAGGAACTAATGTAAAATCTCCATAGATTAAACCATTATTATCATTTGCTTCTATTTTTGTAGCATCAAGTCTAATAACTTGATTAATTGGTAAATTAGTTGGATTTAAATAACTTAAATAACTATTTTCAAAATTAAAATATTTATTAAAGTCCGCAGTTTTTCTTTTTCAATTTAAAAATTCAGTAGAAGCATAAATTGTTGGATCTTGATTATTGATTAAATCAATATCATTAGCTAATAAATCAACGGCTCATTGATTAAAATTACCATCTTTCATAATATAGTTATTAAGATTTATATTTGCTGAAACAGGAACTCATATAGCATTAGCGTCATTGTATGTATAATTATTAATATTTAATTCAATATGTCATTGTCTATCAGAACCAAAATCACCAGATTTAATAGTAATAGAATTAATTATTCTATTTTTATAAAGTTGAAGTAAACTAAATTTATTATTATCTGAATTATCATTTCTAAAACTTATTTCAATATCACCATTATATTTTAAGAAATTTTGAATATCTCAAGTCTTAGCAGTGATTTGATTTTGTTTATCATTAATAAATAATGATTTATTAATTCTTGGATTATTAGTAACATAAAAATTATTTGAAAAATTTGGAATATTACTTATTACTATTTGTTCTGGTTGAACATCAGTTTCAAGATATTTACCCGTAATTAAAAGACTAAAAGTTCTAGTTGTGCTTGAGATATCAGCATAATTTAAAATTTTTAAATTTAAATTTGCATATTTTATATCAGAACTATGTAAAATTTTATTAATTGAAACATCTGTAAATGTTGAATAATTTGTATATTCATTAATTTTTAATAGTTTTACTATTTCTAAATAATTACTCACTCGAAGGCTATTATTCTTATTTGAAGAATAAGGTATATTACCACCTTTTTGAAGCTGAATCAAAGGTATATCAGGCACAGAAGGTGATGTTGGTACGATACTAGTTATCAAATTTTTGAAATATTCAACAAAGCCAAAAGTTGGCAATCCTAATGCTGTAACAGCTGTTGCTAAACCAACAGTAATTAATATTCCTTTTGTTAATTTTTTAAAAGCCATAATACAAAACCTAATATTTTAATATTTAAAATACATCTTAATTATATTTTAAAGGAATATCTTATTAAATAATTAAAAACCTTATTATATTGGTTAATATAATAAGGTTTTTAATTATTTTTCTAAGTTCTTTTCAACAACTTCTCAATCAAGAATATTTCAAAAACTATCTATTCATTCATTTCTTCTATTTTGAAATTTTAAATAATAAGCATGTTCTCAAATATCAATAACCATTAAAGGTTTTTGATTATTACTAATAGGACAATCATGATTAGGTAAATTAATTATTTTTAATTCATCATTATCTAAAACTAAAAATGTTCAGCTACTACCAAAATTTGTTTTTGCTTTTGTATCAAATTCATTTTTAAAATTATCAAATGATTTAAAATCTTTTTCAATTAATTTTAAAAATTTATCACTAATAGCTTTTGGAGTTTTACTAAATTGATCTCAAAATAAATCATGATTATAAATACCACCAGCGTTATTTCTAATTGTAGTTTTTATTTCATTTGGAAATTCATCCAATGAAGTTAAAATTTTATTTAAATCTCAATCTTTAAATTGATCAAATTTTTCAAGAGCATTATTTAAATTAGTAACATAAGCTTGATGATGTTTTGTGTGATGAATTTCAACTGTTTGAGCATCATAATACGGCTCTAGTGCATTGAATTCATACTTCAAAGGGATTAGTTTAAACATTATATTTTTTAGTTCCTTAATTCTTAATATTTACATTGTATTAAATATATATTATATTAATAATCTTTATAAAGATTATTTTTTAATATATAATTTTTTTAATATGAATTTAACCAAAAATAAAAATGACTATACAAGTATCTGATGATCTAAAATAAGTATTTTTTCATTATTACAATTAATAATGTTTATTTTGCTACTTAGTTTTGCTATTTTGACAGGTGAAACATTTAATGAGTTCGGTTGAGGAATCAATAATCCTGATATAAATGCTATTAGTCCTCATGCTCAACTTATTAGAGGTTTTCTAGTCTATGCATTAATTTTTTATTTAGCTACTTCTCTTTATATTCAATTTAGACTAATTCCTAAAATAAAAGATGAATCATTTAAAAAGATTTCTTTTCTCGGTTTCTTCTCTTGACCTTTAATTCCTTATTTTTTCAAAAGATGTATTAATAATGGTTATTTTCAAGATTATTTTCTTTATTTAAAATTAAATATTCATTCAGATTTAAATTCAACTGTTTCACATACTCATTTCTTTAAACTTATTAGTAATAGAGGGAAAAAAGATAAATTATTTTGAAATACTTTATTATTCTATTTTTCATTTCTAGTTGCTTTAGTTTCATTTTGTTTTATTATGGTGCAATTTCCAACTGATCCAGCAGAAACAAGTAATGTATTCTTATTTGCTAAATTTGGTTATTTTACTAATACTACTAATATGATTTGCTTCTTTGTATTATTATTTATGTTATTTTCTCCTAAAAATAATATCTTTAGAAACAATACAATTTTAATAGTAATATCAGCATGTATTACATTTGTAGGTTTAATATATTGAGCATATTTATTTCCAACAAATACTGACTTTGGTAAAAACCATCCTGCTCAAGATACTAGATCAATATGAACACATACATTTGTTCCAATTACTTTTGTTTGATTTTCAATTTCAAGTTTTAGAACTAATTTATATAAACCAATTGAATTCAAAACATTAGCATTAAGTGGTTCAGTATATCCATTAATATATGGTGTAATTGTTTTTATTCTTCCATTTTTTATTAGATTTACTCCTTATGGATTAATAACAAATGCAAATCCAGAAATGTATTATTTTTATGTTGAAGCCGGAGTTCTTCAACCTCCTTTACAAAATGGTGAATATTGAGTATTCTCTATGTTTTTTATATTACTTTTTCTTTTTATAGGTTTCATGTATTTTTACTATTTTATTGCTAAAAAAATATATAAAAAATATTCAAATAATATTTTTGATATTCAAAAAATAGTTTACGTATAAAAATTATGATTTTGCTAAGAACAACTATTGTTGTTTAAACACCAAGATATCCATTATAAAATTCATCATCATAATTTATGAGGATGAATTTTTATATTTATGTAATAAAAGCCTATTTTTATGATCTAATAATTAAAAAAAGTTTTATACAAAACTTAAATATTTATATCAAGGAATTTTATGGGAAAGAATAATGAATTAGAACTTAAACAATGAGCAGATAGTATTTTAGAAAAATGAACAGATGTTCCAGTTAGTCAAGATTATTTATCACTATTATTAACAATTTTAAATTATGAAGATGAAGAACCATCACAATCAAATTTTGAAGATATAAAAAATAATTTTAATGGATTTTTAGCAATTACTGAAGATCAAATAGCTGATGAAAATAATTCTCAAGTTTCAATTGTATATTATGGTAATGTTTCAGATGATATAGAGTTAGATAAAGAAATTTTAAAAGCTAACACTCATATCAATGAAAATATTGATAATATTGATTTACATGAAGAAAATACAATTCTTATTATTTTTTCATCAAAAGAAATAAAACAAAATAAGAAAAAAATGTTACTTAATCTTTTAAAAAATAAAGGTACTAAAATTATTGATATTAAAAGTGTAATTTTTTCTGATATGAAAAAAACATATGAAAATAATAAAAATAAAAAACCATATGTTAGTGAATTTAAATTTAATTTAGACAAAGAAAATAATACTTTACATTTTGAATCTGATGATATTTTATCAATAGTAACAAATGTTTCTGCTAAATCTATAAAGTCTGTTTATGAACAATATGGAAAGAATTGCGGTCCTTTGTATGGCAGTAATTTAAGGTATCATATTAATAATAAAAAAATAGATGATGATATTAGATATAGTATCAAAAATTATAGTAAAGAATTTTGATTTAAAAATAATGGAATCGTTATTGTTTGTGATGATATGCAAATTAACGGTGATGAAATAACTATTAAGAATTTTTCATTTGTTAATGGTGGACAAACTTCATATATGATTGGTGAAACAGAATTTTATGAAGATTTTTATATATTAGTAAAAATAATATCAACAAAAAATTTAAATGAAGATGATAAATTAAGATTTAACGGAAAGATAGCAGAAGCTACAAATAAACAAAAACCTATAAATGAAGCTGATTTAAAGGCTAATGCACCAGAAACAAAGATTTTAGAAACTACTTTCAAAAATTTAAAACCATTTCTTAATTTAAATTCAAGAAGAGGTTCAAAAATTCCTGAAGAATTAAAAATTAAAAGTGAAAAATGAAGAAACGTATCACTTGCTGAAGTCGGTCAACTTGGTTTGAGTTTTATTTTATTTTCACCAGGAAGTGCAAAGAATTCTAAAAAAGCAATTTGAAATGATGATAATTCTGAAATTATTTTTAATAAAGAATATGCAGAATTATATTCTAATTTAAGAAAAATTTGATTTTTACTTAATCAATTTAGAGCAGAAAGACACAATCAACTGAAAAAAAAGGATAAAACAAATCTAAACATGCGTTATTATTCAACAGGTCAATGAATTATTTTTAATACTTTATTAGTTTGTGAATTAATTAGAAAAAATAATGATTTTAAAAATCTTATAAGAGATGAAATTGAATTTAGCAAATGACAAAATAATTTAAAAATTTTCTTAATTAATGAGTCAAAAAATAAAAATTTTCTAAAAATTAAAAATTTAAATATAATAGAAAATTTACAAGAGATAGTGCCAGAATTAATTTCAGATTTTATAAAACCTGCTTTTGAAAGATCTCTTTATACTGGTGATTTTTCTAATTACTCAAAAACTGATAAAAGTTTTCAAGAAGTAACAAAAGCAATTATTGATGAATATGATAAAAAATCAAAATTTAATGATGACATTGAAAATTTATTAAATGCTTTATTTGAATAAAAGAAAAAAATTCATAATTAATATGAATTTTTTCTTGTTATATAATAATTATTATCAATAATTTTATTATTAGAACTATTTTTTTGCACTATAGATAATTTATAAAATGGTTGTTCATCATTATTACGTAATTTTATTAAATAAATTTGGAATATTAGATAATTACTAGATTTTAAATCATCAAATCAATATTTATCTCCTGTATAATTATCAGTTTTACCAACTGGAATTTCAGTTATTTTATCATCTGTAATAATACGATTATAATATTTATTTTTAATACTATTTGAGTTTGAATCAGTTTGCATGAAGGCTAATAATATTTTTTTATCTTTATTATTTTCTATCATTTTATCAAATAATACTTTTTCAATATCTACCATTCTATGAAGATTAGCAAAATCTTTTCATCCTATAGTTTCTTTAAATTTTTCTATATTTTCAAATTCAAGAAATGGGAAATCTTTTAATTTTTTTGATTTTGATAAATCATTTAAATAATTATATTTGTCATTTTTTTTCAAAATAATTTCATTAACTAATTTTGATAAGGTTTCATTATCAGCTTTATCTAAACCTGATTTGTACAATTCATGAGAAATGAAAAAAGATCTAAGAGTTGCTAATGTTTCAATACTTTTTTCTTCTGATAAAATAATTTCTTGAACAACTGCTGATGTTCTAGTTGCTATAGATAAATTTTGATCTCTATTTAAATAAATTTTATAAGGTAATTCTTTAATACTTTTTCCAGCTTTTTCATATTTTAAAATTTCTCTAAAAAGTTGTTCATTTATATGTTGTATATTGTAATAATCTTTTAATAATTCACTTGATAAATAAATAGTTAAAAAGAATAAATAATCATTTCTATAGCCTAATCATCTTGCTGCTTGAGAAATAGTATCAGCATTTGAAACACTTTTTGTTCTTCCAAAAAAGAATGTTGTTATCAAAGAATTTATTGTGATTCCACGAGATAATTTATTACTACCTATATAGAATGTAAATAGTTTTTTATTATCTTCTATTTTTTTATTTTTATTAATTACTTGCACATCAATATTGTCATTACTATTTAACTCAGATTCAATTTTATTAATTAAATCATCTAGAGAAATTTTATTCGCAATAGGATTATCAGTTTTTATTAAAAAATTATTAAAATCATTTAATTTATTTTGAATAAAATGAATAATCTTCGGATTTCTTTCAACAATTTTTGGATAAATATTAATATCTATAAACTTTAAAAGGTTATTTTTAGCCTGATCATGTGAATCATTTTTTCTACCAGGATTAATTAACATTTTTGGTATTTTATCAATAATACTTTCATTTTTTAAAGATCAATAATAAAATAAAATTGAATGAATTATATGAGTTAGAATAGCTTCATAAAAACTCTCTCCTAAATATTGTCCTTCTTTAAATTGTTCGATCTCATTATCGTCAATAACATTAGTTACATCATCTCTATCGTAGATATCTTCATTTAAAAAATAAGATAATGGAGTATATCCTTTTCCAGCTTCTATTAAAAAAGCGTAATCAGGTTTTAAATAATCTTCTTCATCTAAAAGTATTTGGACATATGGTGTTGCTGTTACAGAAACAAATGTATTTTTATCTTTTAATATTTTTAATAAAGAATAGACTGCTTTATTGGTTGAAGCTCTTTCGCCTTTTTGTTCTTGATTAATATTATTAGGAGTAAATTGATCAGATTCATCATCAACAACAATTGAGTTTTTAATATATTCATTAATTTCTTCTAAAAAACTTGCTCATGCACTTATAACTTTATGATTTTTAATTGAAACTATAATTACTTTTTTATTATTTTTCAATAATTTAATAATTTCTTCTTTTTTATTTTCTTCTTTATAATCATTTTTGTTAAAAACAGTTATTTCATTATTAAGAGATAAATCATTAAATAAAGCAAAAACTCTTTCATAATTTTGATTATAAATATCATTATCAACTCCACCCATAATAAAAACTAAATTAGAAGTTTGGTCTAGAGATTTAGATACTGTTCCTAAAAATGAATTAGTTTTTCCAGATTGAACGTTTCCAACAATTAAAATATTTTTATCAGTACCATCAAGATGTTTAACAATTTTAGATATTTTTCGATCTAATTTTTCTATACTAAGTTTAGGAATTCCTTTTCTTTCTAAATTATTTCTAAAATTATCATAAAATTTTGTTGGATTCTCAAAGAAATTTTCTGTAATTTTTACATCATTATTTAAAGAAATATTTTCAACTAAATTTTGATTTTCTTTTTCAAAAGGAGAAATTTGGTTTGATATTAATTTACTCATTGTTTGTAAGTTCCTTTACTTTAAATTCAAAATCTATATTTGTATTTTCAGCTGCAAAAATTTCAAAAGCAGCATTTATTAATACATTTTTTTCAATGACAGATATTTTAGGTAATAAATCCTTATTAAAAAAAATAAAATTTGATTTCTCAATTACAATTTTAAACTTTTCAAATATTTCAATATTTTCATTTTTTAATTCATCAATCATATCTCTTTTATATTGAAAGCTTTTAATGCCATCAATACTATTAAATAAATCTAATAAGTTCATTCCGTTTTTAGAATCTCAATTAGGAAATATTATACTAATATCATGTTTTTTATTTTCACTTGTTAAATCTTCTAATTGCTTTAATCCTAATTTAAAAGAGCTTTTCAAAATATTTCCTATTTTAATATCTAAATGATGATTATCTTTAAAGTGAAAATCAAAACGGTCAATATTACCATTTGAATAAAAATCTAATATGTTATTTATTCCTAACATTTGAGATTTTTTTATAAACGCAAGTTCACCTAATAAACCTAAATATTTATTAATAACCTCACTACTTCTTATTTCTTTGAAAATATCAGCAACATCAATAAATAAGTCAGTAAAATTAGAATATTTTTTTGTTGATCATTTATTATTAAAAATATTTTTAATCATTTCAATAGAGCTTATATCAACATTATTAAATGCTATTCCCTGATAAAGATCTAACTTATTTTCAATTTTAATATCATCTCTATATTTAATTCATTTATATCTATCAAGAGCAGATAAATCTCCTAATTCAATTTCATTATTAAAAATTATTCCAGAATCTCTGCCATTTACATATTCATATATTTTAAAAATTTCCATATATTATCCTTTTTAATTACATTAATTTTTTAACATATTACAAGATCCTAAAAATAATTATTATGAGTTTTGATCCAATAAAATATAAAATAGTCAAAAATAGGATCAATAGACCATATAATGACAGTAATTATCATATTTTTATAAATGTATTGATGAATTAAAATTAATTTAATATAAAAAAATAGGAATATTTATTTCTAAATACCAATCCTAAAAATTATTTTTATTATTCATTTTTAATATATTCTTCCATTTCATAAACA
>SAMEA5043681__coassemble_320_pt1 | contig 14596 bp, 24 predicted proteins | sample SAMEA5043681__metabat2_low_PE_001 | metagenome-assembled genome bin SAMEA5043681 (sample SAMEA5043681) | Gadus morhua | reverse complement strand
AATGGTAGCGATGATATAGAAACTATAGTTCCTATATCATTATGAAGAAAAGCTGGTTTTGTAGTTGATTTAATTTCTGTTGAAAATAAAAATACTTTAATCTTGGATTCTGGTATTAAAATATCTTGTAGTTATTCTATTGATAAAATTAATATATCTAAGTACAATGCTATCTACTTACCTGGTGGTAGTGGAATTGATAAATTAAAAAAAGAAAAATTGTTGTTAAAACATAGTGAAAATATTTTAAAAGTTCATAATGAAATTAAAAAATTCATTTCTGAAGATAAATTAATTTTTGGTATGAGTACAGCACCTATCATTTTTAATGAATTAGGTTTGTTAAACGATGTTAAATTTACTGGTTTACCTAGTTTAGCTGAAGAGTTTAAAGATTTAAATTTTGTTGATGAAAGTGTTGTTGTTGATAAAAACTTTGTAACTGCAAAATCATCAGCATCAATTGTTGAATTTACTTATAAAATAATCGAAATGATGTTAGGCAATGAAGCTTTAGATAATCTTAAAAAACAGATTAATGACATTAGCTAAAAAATAAAAAAAATACTATTAAAAATTTTTAATAGTATTTTTTTATTCATTAAAATTGATTGTTTTTATATTGATCGGAATATTATTTTCATCAATACTTAAAATAACAGCATTGAATTGATAATCACCTTCTTCTTCTGTTAATCTAAATCTTTCAGATTCTCCAATAAATTTTTTAATTATTGATTCCTTGCTAGCACCTATTATTCCATCTTTAGGTCCAGTCATACCAGCATCAGTTATATAAGCGGTATTACTAACAATTTTCGGATCATTAGTTTGAATATGAGTATGTGTACCAAAAATAGCTGTAACTCTATTTTTGAAATAATGTAACATTGCATTTTTTTCACTTGTAGTTTCACCATGAAAATCAACAATATGAATATCTATATTTTTTTCACATTTATCTTTTTCAATTATTTCATCAAGAAGATTAAATGGATTAAATATTTCATACTTATTAAATCAATCAATGCTTTGACCTAATAAATTAGTTATTCTAATTTTTTTATTATTAACAATAACTATTCTAGTTCCTTCACCATTAATTATTTCATTTTTAGATTTAACATTATATGGTCTAATAATATTAGTTTTTTTATTAAAAATATCATAAACTTCATCTTTATGTCATGTATGATTACCCATAGTTATAAAATCAATTCCATAACTACATAATTCATTATAATCGTCAAAATTTAATCCACGACATTGCGTAGTATTTTCAGCATTAGCTATAACAAAATCTATTTTTTCATTAATTCTAATTTTATCAACATTTTCTTTAACAGCTCTAATTCCTGCTTTTCCAAAAATATCTCCTATAAAAAGTATGTTCATTTTAATTCAACTTTCTAATAATTGCTTTGTGATTAAATTTTATTGATTTTTTATAATATGGGGGTTTAAAAGATATATCAAGTAAAGATCCATTAATACCAATGATAATACCACTTCCAAATACTGTATGAGAAATTTCATCTCCAATTACATAATTATTTTCTTGACCTGTTTCTAATTCTGCACCAATTTCTTTTTTATCTTTACTATTAAATCAATTTGAATCAAAATTAGAAAATTTTACAAATTCTCTTTGTTCAGTAATTAAATTATTCAATCCTATTTCTTTAATAAACCTTGAAGGTATTTCATTACCTCCATAGAAATGACTATTAATACTTTGATATGGGTCGCTAAAAGTTGAAATTCTAGAAGAAATAAATAATTTTTCTTTTGCTCTTGTCAGTGCAACATAAGCAACTCTTCTTTCTTCTTCTAATAATGGTCCAAAATTTGCTCTATGTGATGGAAAGATATTTTCTACCATTCCTATTAAAAAAACATTTTTGAATTCTAATCCCTTTGAATTATGGACTGTCATCAATGATATATGGTCAATTTCTTTATTTTCATCAGTATTTGAATATAAAGATAGCTCTTCTAAAAATTCTTCAATTGTTGCATTATTAGTTTTTATAAAATTAGATAAGGCAAACTTTAATTCATTAATATTTTCAATTCTATCAAATTCATTATTATCTTTTAACATATCTATATAATTTGTTTTTTCTAAAATCAAATTAACAATTTTTGTGATATCTTCTTTTTCATTTTTTAATTCATCCATTATTTTAACAAATGATTTAATTGAATTTATTGCCATTGATGGTATTTCAATATTTTCAATCTTTTTTAATGCTTGAGAAAAAGTTAAATTATTAACATAAGCATAATCAGAAATTTTATTAACTGACACTGGAGAAATTTTTCTTTTAGGAGTGTTAATAATTCTAATATAACTTAATTCATCATCAGCATATATAACTCTTAAATAAGCAATAATATCTTTTACTTCTTTTCGTTGATAAAATTTAACTCCGCCAAAAATAATATATTTCATGTTATTTAACATTAATGATTGTTCAATATTTCTAGAAAGAAAGTTTGCTCTATACAATATTGCTATATCTTTATTTTTTACACCTTCTTTTAGAAGTTTTAATATTTTGTTTGTAACTCATTTTGATTCATCATCAGCATTTGATGCTATGTAATATATTGGTTTTGAAAGATCATTATTATTAGCTACTAATTCTTTTTTAAACCTATTTTTATTAATTTTTACTAAATTATTTGCAGCATTCAAAATGCCTTGGGTTGAACGGTAATTTTGTGTTAATATTATTTTCTTTGAATTTGGAAAATCTTTTTCAAAACTTAAAATAACTCTCTCATCAGCACCTCTTCAACCATAAATCATTTGATCAGGATCTCCAACTACGAATATTCTTTTATTTTTTTTAACAAAAGTTTTTACAATTTCATATTGAACAGTATTAGTATCTTGATATTCATCAATAAGGATATAATCAAAAAAATGAGATCATTTTTCCTTCATTTCATCTAATTCAAATAATTTAGCTGTGTAATTTAATAAATCATTAAAATCTAAATAATTATTATTTATAATTCTTTTTTCATATTCTTCGAAAATTCTAAGACTATTTAAACCATTTTTATTAGAATCTAATGCATAAAATTCAATTCCATCTTTTGATTTAATATATTCAGGATTCATTCTTTTTTGTTTAATATCATTAACTATTCTTAACACTGTTTTTGGTGTTAATTCTTTTGTATCTATTTTATAAAATCTAAATATTTCTTTAATGATTGAAATTTGTTCTTGATCATCAATTATTGTAAAATTTTTCTCTCTACCTAAGTATTCAAAATCTTCTCTCAATATTCTTAAACACATTGAATGGAATGTTCCTATTCAAGTAACATTTTGAATATTTAATGATCTTATTCTTTCTTTAATTTCATTTGCAGCTTTATTTGTAAATGTAATTGCCAAAATTTTATTAGGTCTAACATCTGTATTATTTAATAAATATTCAATTCTAGAAATTAAAACTTTTGTTTTTCCAGCACCAGCACCAGCTACAACTAATATGGGTTTATTGTAATCAGAAGTAACTGCTTCCAATTGTTGTTCATTTAAATTTTCAAAATTATTATTCATTTTTTTCTCCTGTTATTTTATCTATTTCAGATTCATCCAAAATTCCTGGAACATTATTATTAAAACCTTTATTTTTTTCATTATGATCTAATTTAACATCTAATGTTGAGATACAATATATCCCAGCAAAATTATCATTAATTGTTACTTTACCTGATTTTATAAAAGACGATAACAATACAATAAGACTAGGCAAAAAAGAAAAAGAAAAAATTATTATAAAAATATTTGAAATGATTACATATGCTGGATTTGAGAATATTGTTGTTAATTTAGAAGAATTATTAAAAGGATTCAAAAAATAACATAATACTAAGGAATTTGTCACTGAAAAACTAATTAATGAAAAAAGAAAAAATGCTAATATTGGTATTACTCAAATAAATATTTCCCCTTTAAACAAATTCATAATTTTATTTTCATCTGAATAAATATAATATTTTATCTTTAGGATTCTTCTAAAGATAGTGTATCCTTTTCAAAAGTATGGAATAATTATAAAATAGATAAAATTAATTAAAAATGAAATAATAGATAAAAAGAGTATTTTTGTAGAAAAAATATAAGTTCCAACTCAATTTTCTGAATTTATTGCAATATTTATTCCTTTTTGATCTAAATCTAAAAAAAATAAAAAAAATAATAATAATATAAAAGAAAAAGTTAATATTAAATCAAAAAATCGTCCAATAAATCTTCTTGAAAAATATGCTATATTTTTTTTATTTTCTCCCATTATAAAAATCCTTTAAATGAAAAATACCCTTTTAAGGGGGTATTAGTTTGCAAACTATAAGCCATGTTTTGTACTATAAATAGTGTTAATAATTTATCTATATATCTATATAAATAGATATATTCCAAAACAATTCTTTATTATTGTTTTAAGATTCCCTTACCAAATTTTAGGTTTCTCGCTTGTGGGGTTTACCCGTTTCACTTTATAAATCACTTCATAAATTCGTCGCTGTTGCACTTTATAATTTTCAAATCTTTAAGAATAAAGATTTGAAAATCGCCGTTATTATTACTAATACTGTATTTTATTTTTTCAATACACACAAACACTATCTCCATCACAGGAAATGCGAGCATGGACTTTCCTCTACTTTTCAGCAGTAATTAACCGTTTGCAATTTAAATTATAAAATATTTTTAGTTAAATATTAGAATAAAATTCTATCAAATTCTTTTTGCATAGTTTTTTGTAAATTTTTAGATAAAATATCTCTTTTAACATTCATGTATTTAGCATGCTTAATAGGCTCTAAAATTTCTAATTTTGCAGTACTTTTATCTTTATATTTAATAACAATTGGTTGAATTGGAACAAAACTTCTATAAGCAACTTCAAAAGATCCTGATTTAAATTCTAAAAATTCATTATCTTTGTTTCTTTGTCCTTCAGGAAAAATTAAAATAGATCTACCATCTTTTAATAATTCTTTTTGTTTCTCAATACTAGCAAACATTTGTCTTAAATTATCTCTATCTAAAAAAATAACATCAATTAATTTTAATAAATTGCCAAGCAATCCTTTTTCAAGTTCTTTTTTAGCTATTATTGTATATTTTGAACCAACATTATATTTTACTCAATGTAAGATAACAAGTGGGTCTAATGCTGATTTATGATTAGCAATAAAAAGAGTTGGTCTATTAGCTACTTTTGTTTTTGTTTCAAATTCATAACTTAAACTATTTACATAATAATAAAGTTTTGATGCTCTTTCAAAAATAGCATATCTTTCATCAAGAGTATACCCTTTTGGATTTTTTTGATATTTTTTAGAAACACTTGCTCCATAAGCTATCAAAAGAATCAATACTGGTCATACAAATACTATTGATATTTTTTTCAAAATTTTTAATAACAGTTTCATGCATACTCCTTATATTTTTTTATTATACAATTATTATAAAATTAAATAAAAATATTCCCTTTATTTGAATAAATTTCAACATTATTTATTAATTTTTCATAATATCAATCAATTTGATCAATTTCTAAAATTATAAAATTTGAATAATAAGCAGTAAAATTTGAACTTTTTTTAAATCAATTATTTTCTAATTTAAATTTAATATTTTCTTTATTTTCGATATTTAAATAATCTTCTTTTTCAATAATTAAATAATTAGATGAATCAACTTTTATTATTTTCCCACTTATATAATTATCAAATTTTAAAAATAATAATAACGGCATAAAAATTGCAAAAACTACAATAAATCAAATAAAAGTATTCTTAATTATTCTATTCATAGAATTCTATTGTATCTATAAAAAACTTATGCATAAATTTATCATGACTTATAGAAATCAAAAAATTATTTTTAGTAATAATAGGTTTTATATTATTCAATAATATTTCTTTTCTATAAGAGTCAACATTATTTAAACTTTCATCTAAAATAATTACTTTATCTTCAAATAAAACAAGAAAGAGAAAATTAAAAATTTGTTTAACACCTGGACTCATTTTTTCAATATTCAAATCATCAATATTTAATTTCATATCTTTGATTGTTTTTATAATTATTTCACTATATTTTGATTGAATAATTATATTGATATTTTCTATATTAATAGAATTATTAATTGACATATAAATTACATTTTTAGCTATTCAATCATTATCAATATTTTTCAAATTTATTTCATTTAAAAAAATATCACCACCATCTGCATCATATTTTTTAGTCAACATTTTTACTAATGTAGATTTACCTATTCCTGATTTACCGAATAATAAAGTGTCATTATTAATAATTGAACTAAAATCTCTAATAATATTCTTGAAATTAACATTTTCATATTGAATTTTAGTTATTTTTGATTTAATTTTTATACTTATATCATTTTGATTAATGTTAGAAACATGTAAAATATCATTATAAATATTATTATTTATTTTATAAATTGGAATATCATTGATTAAACTTAAAAATCCATCAACTGATCCAGATACTAATTGGATTAAACTTATTGAAAAAATTAATGAACCTATATTTGTTTCATTATTAATAATCATTGTATAGATACCAATAAAAACAATAAATATATAAATAACGCTTTTTAATATTGAATTAATAAAAGTTATATTACTTGAAAATTTTATAATATTTTTACTTTGTTTATTTTGGATATTAAATAATGATTCAAGATTAGTAATCTTACTATTAGTATTATCAAAATTATGATTATTCCTATTAAATAAAATATATTCATTTCAAGATTTAAATGATGAGTTACTTAAGTCTTGCATTTTTGAAATATTTTCTTTTGAAAAATTTAGTTGAATAAGAGAAAATATCATTGATGAGATAATAATTAAAATAAGAACTAATAAAAATAGTGGATTGATAATAGAAAGAATTATTATTCCAACAATAATACTTAATATATCAGCAATAATTTTATTTAAATTCATTGAATAAAAAGTAGCAAGATCATAAATAATATCTTGTAAATTTATTAAGTAATTATTGTCTATCTTGTCATAAAAATCAAATTTTTTATTTGGAATTTTTTTATAAACATCATTAAACATATAATTATATTTTTTAATAACATCATCACTCATAAATAAATTTAAGAAATGGTCTGATATTTTATTTAAAATAATTGCAATTATATAAATAATTGATAATGTTAAAAGATTTGTTATTGATTCGTTATTTAAACTTTTATCAATAATAGCTTGGATAAATGTTCCGATAAAAACAGATAAAAAAATATTAATGATATTAATAATATTGACAATTAAAATATATTTGAAATTAATATTTTTAAAATATGATTTATTATATTTTTTAATCTCTATATTTAAAAATACTTTTTCAACAAAAATAATAATCCCTGAAAAAATCTTTATAAACTCTTTAATTGATAAAGAATATATTCCACTAGATGAATCATATATTTCAACTTCTTTTTTATTTTTTCTAGCAATAATATAATGTTCTAAGTTATTTTTGTTAATAATACTTACAAAAAAATCATCAATTTTTGTTTCTTTAAATTCATCAGAATTCATTTCATAGCTATCGCATTCAATTCCATATTTCAATGCCAAATTCTCAAATTGAATAATATTCATTCCGTTATTTGTTATTTCAGAATCATCAAGAATTTGTGTTTTGCTTATTTTCTTTTTATTAAAATGATTGAATAAAGATGTAATTACACATACACCGCATTCATTACTATTTAGTTGTTCTATAATTTTCATTTTTTCCTCAAAAAATAAATAGTAGAAAAAATATATAAATTACTAAATTTGGGTTTTTATTATCTTTTGTATTTTTATTAGAAATAATTAATAAAAGTATTTAAAGTATCAAAAAAAATTATTATCATTATATTAAAAGAATGAAGATTAAAAATGACTAAAAAAATAAGCTTATTATCAATTACATTAGGTTTTGTATCCCTACTTATTTTATTACCTATTATACTGATTGATAATATGAAACCATCTTTAAATCAAAATAATTTATTAAGTATAAATTCAAAAGATATTTCTAAAATAGAAAAAATATTAACTAAAGATTTAGCTACTGCACTTATTAATAACAAATTAGAAGTTGGTGGTTGAAATGGTCATTTAATAGAAGATGATTTTGAAACATATACAAGTATTGCTGAAAGTGCCTTTGAAGGAAATCAAAATATACGTTCAATAACATTACCATTGTCAGTTACATCAATTGGTATAAAATCTTTTAGCAATTTAACTCTTTTAGAAAATATTGCTTTACCCGGTGTTACTAGCATTGGTTCTAGTGCTTTTACTAACTTACCTAAATTAACTACTATTGAATTACCTGTTCTAAGAAGTATTAGTGAAAATGCCTTTTTTGGTGCAACTAGCTTAAAATCTATTGATTTACCATCTGCAACAAATGTAGCTGCTGGAGCTTTTACAGAAGCAAGTAGTTTAACATCTATTAATTTACCTTTGGTAACAACTATTGGTCCTAGTGCTTTTGTGGGTGTAAGTAGTTTAACATCTATTGATCTCCCATCAGCTAAAACTATTGGTCCTGGAGCTTTTCAAGGTATTAATGTAACTAGTATTACAGCAGAACAAGTAACTGAAATTGGTGCTGGTGCTTTTAGTGATTTATCTAAATTAACTAATATTGAATTACCAAACGCAATAAATATTGAACAAAACGCTTTTGCTAATGCAATTAGTTTAAAATTTATTGAATTACCTAAAGCAGAAACTATTGGTGATGCTGTTTTTAATGGTTGTACTAATTTAAAAGTTATTGAGTTACTTGTTGCTCAAACTGTTGGTATTAATGCTTTTAATGGAGCTTCAAATATAGTAAAAAATGGAATAAGATTAACAGAAAGTATCGATATAAATTTTGATAAAGCTAATCAATGAGGAACTAGTTCTGATAAATTAGATCTTTCTGGAACTATTTATCCTATTCCACCTATATCTCCTCCTAATGATGATGGTATTGATTGAATACTTTGAGGTTCAGTAATTGGTGGTGTTTCTCTTTTATTAATTATTGGTATAATTACTGGAATATTAATTTATCGTAAAAAAGCATCTGAATAAAGAAAATTAAATAACTCTAAAATTAATTTTTTCTCCTTGTATTCCAAATGTGATATTTGTTTTTTTATTCTCATTACGATTTTCTTTAATTTTATCATTCTCTTCAAAAATACAAACTGCTAATTTATCAATAAAAATTGTTTCTAATTCAGTAACTAAACCTCTACCACCCATTTTAGGATCATAATTTTTATAAACTAATTCAGATAAATAATCGAATTCTTTTTCTTGAATATCAAGAGATATTTTCTTTTCTAAAGATAATCATTTTTTTATTTTTTCTAATTTAGATTTTAAAATTTCTTTTGTTATTTCTTCATTCTTAATAAAGTTAAAAGGAATTATATTTTTCATTCCAATACGGTTTAAAATTTCAGGTCTCTCTAATTTAACTTTAAAATGTTCAGTAACACTATCAATAAAATTTTGTCTTACAATTTTATAATCATTTTCTGGTTTAATTGTACTTGTTCCGATATTAGAAGTAAAAATAATGAATGTTTCAGAAAAATCTACAGTCTCACCTTGAGATGATGTTAATCTGCCATCTTCTAAGATTTGTAAAAATTTATCTAATATTTTTGAATGAGCTTTTTCAATTTCATCAAATAATAATATTGAAAAAGGTTTATTTTTTACAGCACTAGTTAATTGACCACCAGCATCGTAACCAACATAACCTGGAGGAGCACCAATTAATCTTTGGTCACTATGTTCATGATTATATTCACTCATATCAAATCTAATTAGTCTTGATTCATCACCAAAAACAAATTCAGCTAAAGCTTTTGAAATCTCAGTTTTACCTGTACCAGTTGGTCCTACTAAAAATAAAACTCCTTTGGGTTTTTTAGATTCTGTTGATTGGACAATACCACTTAGTCCTGTAAAAGATCTAATAAGTGTCGATTTGATAGCTTCAATAGCTTCGTCTTGACCTTTTACTCTTGAACCTAATCTTTCATTAATATTTTTAATTTTTGATGATTCTAAATTTTCTCACTCACTATTTTGTCTATTAAAAGTTGCTAGACTATATAATTGCTTGAATGTTAAAGGATTATCATTGGTATTTTCATCAGTAGTTAATTTAGCTAATTGTAGAATTTCTCTAAAACTTAATCCATCAGTAATAGCTACTGCATCTCTAAAATCATCATGCTCTTTATTTTTTATTGTTTCTTTAACATCAAAAGTGTTACCGAATTTTTCAATAAACTCTTCTCTTTCTTTTTTGTTTGGTTTTAATAAATCAATTGAAGAAAATTCTATGTTATTGACAGGAATGAAATTAGTTATTGATTCAGGATTTCTTGCTAAAAGAATTAATTTTTTTCTATTTTTAATAATTTGGATAGAATTTTGTGATTCTTTGAATCTTAAAAAAGTTGAAATTAATTGTGCTAATTTAGAACTCTGAATTCCTTGTAGTGATTTATCTAAAAATAAATCACTACAATCAATAATATGCATAGAATTTTCTTCTGTGTTTTCCATTTTTTCTATCTTATTTATATAATCAGTTAGAGTATCAATGTAATCATTTAATGATGCTGTTTGATTATCATTTTGAAAATCACCAAAATCATCATCTTCATTATTGTTAGTTTCAATTTGTTCTATTTGATCAAATTTTTTTTCATTTAGATCAAAATCAAGTAGTCCTTTTGATGCTGAAAAAAATTCTATTTTTTTATATTCATTTTCATATGCATGAAGTGCTAAATAATTAGGAAAAGAAATAAACTTATTTATTTCTGATTTTTCTTTAATTTCAAAACCATTCATTTTTATTGAAATTAATTCATCTATATTTCCAGATATTAAGATAATACTTTTTTGTTGTATTTTTCTAAATGCTGCTTTCATTGTTTGAAAAAAAGCCATATTATTTACCCATTACTTTCGCTGCTTTAGATAGAGGTTTTGCTGCATCAATATCTCTTCTTATTTTCGGTTGAGAATATGTATAACCTTTATTATCTAATTCTTTAAGAATCTTATCAGTTGTTTTTTCACAAGCATGACCAATATAGTTTCCTAATTTATATTTAATTTTACCTTCAGAATCAAAATAAATTTGAACTGTATTTTTTTCTTGATTTTTAAAATTCATTTTTAACTTGAAAATTCCTTCTTCATCAAAAGTTATTAATGGTTTTTCAATTGATTTAAATCCAGTTTTTTTAAGTGCTTCTGAAAAATCTTTAACATATATTTTTAAACTTTTAAGATCATCTTGTTTTGCGCTAATAAATGCAGGAATATCACTAACTTCTTGAACAGTTCTATAATTATTTACAATATTTATTAATTGTAATTGGATCTTACTATCAAAAGAACTATTTTCAATTTCTTTGATAAATAAAGAACGATATTTTTTTAAATTTTCTTCTGAAATATTTTGATCTCTTATTTTTTCTATTTCTTTAGAAAGATTATCTTTATTTAATTCTATTTTTAATTTGTCAAGATTTTGAACAGCTTCAATTGCTAAAATTCCGAATTGCTCAGTAAATAATTCGATTAATCCTGAATTTTCTTTTATATATTTTTGATATTCAAGATTCATTAAAACTTTTAAATTAGCTATTTCTTTTGTAAATGTGCTGATTTTATGTTGGTGGTCAAGATTTAATATTTTTCCTACATCTGAAAGTATATTTTTTTTAAAATCTTGTATTTGAATTATTTTATTACTAATACTAATTTTTGTTTCATTGTTTCAATCAAATTCTTTGATTTGTTCTAATTCTAAAAGTGCATTATCACAAGTTGATAAATGAGTACTAATATTATCTATTGAAATTATTACTGAATGTGACATTATTTTTTGTTTCCTTTTATTTTGATAATTTCCTTACTAATTTCTGTAAAAAATTTATTAATTGTAATAGCTTTTTCTAATGTGAATGTATTATAATTAATATCATTATTATGATGTAAAAATCCGCTATTAGCATTTCATTTATTTCTTATATCTTCTTTTTTTGCTTTGTTTGATTCATAATATTTTTCTAAAAAAATTTCTAACTTTATATTTTCAGGTTTTCAAAGAGGTTCAAATAATTCACGTGTTTTAACTGCTAAGTCAGAAACTTCTTTTTTTATTTCTTCTTTACTAATTTTTATCTCAATTAAAATCTTGTTTTTTAAATTTCTCATAAAATCTTTTAGTTCACTATTTTTAGTAGAAAATAATTGAATATTTTTATCTAGTTTTTCTAATAAAATTAGATCAGAATTGCTATTTTTATATTCCTTTCAAAAAGAAATAATTTGTTCTTCAATTAATGAATTATTAAAATAAGAAATGCCTTGTTCATAATCAAAATTATAAAATTTAATAAGATTATGTTCACCTATTAAAGATATAAAAGAACTATTTTTAAAAAAATCTGAATATTTTTTGTCTTTTTCTGAATCAAAGATAAATAAATTTTTAATTAGTGATTTATTTTTTTCAAAAAAAGATTGTTCTTCTTTAATTTTTTTAAATAAGAAATTTGTCGGAATTTCATTATAAATAATTTCAATTATTTCTTTAATGTTATCTTTAATAATTCATTCATTTGTTATTAGTAAATTAAAATCTTTAATTATTTTTTTTAAAATATCATTTTGTTTTTCAATTTTTAACTTGTTAAAAAGGGTATTATTATTTATTACTTTTAAAAATAATTCTATATCATCACTTTTTTTTGTAACTAATTCAAAATATTCTATTTCATATTCTTTATCAATTATTACTTTAAAATTCTTTTTATTTCTAAATATTTCGAATAATTCACTATTATCAACTAAATGAAAAAATTTCTTTTCATCTTTTAGTTCATATATATTTTTTAAACCAATTTCTTCTAAATTAAAAGATTTAAATGATGAACTATCATTAGAATATTTTATTTCATTCGGTTGTATTTTTTCTTTTAATGATTCTTCAATTAGATTAATGAAGTCATTATGGTAATAACTTTTTTCTTTGAAAAAAGTTAGAATTTTTTCACCCTTAGATTCTGTAGAAAAAATTCTATTTTCATCTAATTTAAATTCTATAATTTCTTCAATAAATGAAATATTATTCATATTGTTAATAGATATTTCTTCTCCATAATAATCAGTTATTTCTTTTTTTACTAAACCCATTTCGGGATTCTTTTTTAATAATATATTTTCTATCTCTGAATCATAATTTTTATTTAATTTAGAATTTTCTTTAATTAATATTTCGATATTATTATTTAAAGGAAGGGTTATTTTTTTAGAATTATCTTCCTTTAAAGAATAATTATTTGATAATAAATCAGAATGGAAAAAATATTTTTTATTTATCGTTTCTTTTTCTAATCCTAAAAATTTTTCATTATCTAAAAATTCTGAAATTGTTCTATTTATCTCTAGATTACCTACTAAAATTTTATCAAATTTAACTTCTGGAAACTTATTTATAATTACTTTATTAGAAACTAAAGAATTAAAATCCTTTTCAAAAAAATCTAAGAATTTATCTTCAATATTATATTTTTTTTTGAATAAACTAGAAAAATTATCAGTTGCTTTTATCTCTTTTTCACTTTTTTGAGCAGTAGCGATTAAAATTATAATTAAAGCTTCTGTTTCAGTAAGAGGTTTTGTTTTTTTATAATATGATCTCACTTCAAAGAAGCTATATGGGATTGGTAGTTTTAATTTTAAAATTGAATTTTTCATATTAATTTTTACCTAATTTCTTATCTTTACTTGTTTCAACTAATGATTCTTTTTTATTGTGAATATCATAAATACTTTTAAAATATCAAAATCCATTTGATGAAGATGAAGAAATTGTTTTTTCATCTAATAAATGATTTTTAAAAGCACCAACAATAATCATTTTTGCTTTAGCTCTTGAAAAAGCAACATTTAATCTTTCCAAAATCATATAAAATTTTAAATTTCTTTTTTGATTATAATCTATTTTATTTTTTTCATGTTCATAAGAACCATGTGCTCTAACTAAATCTACAAAAATAATTTCTTTTTCTCTACCTTGAAAATTATCAACAGTATCTATTTTTATATTTAATTTTTCCAAATCATTTATATTATCATTAAATATTTCTTTTAAAAAATGATCAATTATCTTAACTTGACTTCTTGTCATTGCAATTATTCCTATTTTCTTAATAAAATCTTTATCAGGATTTTTTTGGATTAAATTTTGAACTGCTTTAGCTATTACAAAGGCATTAAAATCATTGATTTTAGCTTCATTTCATTTTTTTAAAAAAAGAGAATAATTTGAATCAAAATTTCTAAATTCAAGATTATTAGATAAATCTAATTTAGAATTTTTTGGTTTTAACAACTCTATAAAATCAGATGAAAGAACTGATGTGTCTATCAATCCTATTGATTCATTTAGATTCACTTCTGATATATTCATTTT
>SAMEA5043681__coassemble_294_pt1 | contig 16004 bp, 22 predicted proteins | sample SAMEA5043681__metabat2_low_PE_001 | metagenome-assembled genome bin SAMEA5043681 (sample SAMEA5043681) | Gadus morhua | reverse complement strand
AGATGCTGGTTCATCAGATGATTATGATGATTCAGAAGAATAAAAAGATATTTAATTATTAACCTATTCTTTTAATGTAAATAAAAAAAACTAGAAAGTTAATTTCTAGTTTTTTTTTATATTTATTTTTAAAATTTGTTACTACTTAAATATCTTTCTAGAATAATTAAAGAACTTACTTGGTCTATTATTTTTTTTCTCTTAGAAGATTTAATATTAAATTCCATTAATGATTCAGTAGCTTGTTTAGTTGAATAATTTTCATCAACAAAAACAACATCAATATTTGAGAATTTTTCTTTTAATATTAAAGCAAAATTCTTTGATCTTATAGAACTCTTGGTTTCACTGTTATTATTCATATTTTTTGATATACCTAAAACAAAAACATCAACTTTATAATCATAATCTTCAATAATTATTTTTAATTTAGTGATTATTTTATCAAAATCATTTTCAGCAAATACAAGATTACAAATAGGAGTTGCAAATTCATTATTATATGAACTAATACAAATTCCACAACTTTTACTTCCAAGATCAAGACCTATTTTACGATAATTTTTTAAACTCATTATTAATACATATTTCAATTTCTTCTAATTTATTAATTTCATTAGTTCCGCCTTGAACATAATTAAATTTTCCGCCACCTTTACCATTGAATTCAGTATTGATAGTTTTTATTATTTTATTTAAGTTAAAATTATTTTCTTTTGCATAATTTTCATTAACAGCAAAAATATATTTAACTTTATCATCTGTAATGTTTAATAGAGAAACAAAATTTTCTTTATTTTCATTAATAATTTCACTTAAAGCCATTCCAATATTTTTTGATTCAAAGTTAGTAACTTTGATATTTATTAATTTATTATTTTTAATAACTTGTTTTTTAATTTCATCAATTTCAAATACAGTAATTTTTTTATTATTTTCAACTTTTAAAGTTTCGTATTTTATTTTAATTTTATTTAGTTTTTCTAAATTAATTTCAAATTCTTTTTCATTCAATTGAATTGAATCTATTTCATCAATAAAATCTTTATTTACTTCAATAAAATTATTTACTTTATCTTTAATAATACTAAATTTATTTTTAATTTCATTAATTTGGTTTTTTGCATATTTATCAATAGTAGAATTTGAAGTAATAGCACCTATTCTTCAAGAACCAGCTCCATTTGGATAAAATTCAATTATTTTAAATTGTTCAATATCACTAGTATTTGAAACATGAGTACCACCACATAGTTCAGCACTAAACTGCCCCATTTTAACAACTCTTAGTTTACCTTTTATTTTTTTATAAACATCTTCAAAATAAGCTTTAGCACCTATTTCTTTTGCTTCATCTAATGTTAGTTTTAAAACATTAACATCTATTTTTTCATTAATAATAAAATTAATTCTGTCTTCAACTTCTTTAATTTTTTCATTAGATAATCTTTCATGATGTTGAAAATCAAATGTAACTTTAGAAGGTGATTTAAATGCACCTTCTTGTTTAATATTTTTATCAACTAGTTCACCAAGAACTGCATGAAGTAAATGTTCAACTGAATGATTTCTAGTAACTTTTTTTCTTAAATCTTCATCAATTACTAATTCACATACTTCACCATTTTTTAGATTAGTTTGTAGAACATGATGAATATGTTGTTGATTTGGTCCTTTAAAAACATCATGAACTTCAAAATCATTAATTGTTCCAAAATCATGTAATTGACCACCACTTGTTGAATAAAAACAAGTTTGATCAAAAATAACATAACCATCACCAATTAAATGTTCAATAGGATTAAAATTTTCATCATAAAGTTTAATTATTTTACCTTGTAAATTATATTTATCATTAATAAAAATTGATTCATCATTTAAATTTAATAATTCTCCATTTTGATTTAATAGTGCGATTTTTGATTGATTAAAATTTGAAATTTTTTGATGATTTGTAAATAATTCATTAAATCCATCAATATCTATTTCAATATTTTTTTCAATAGCTAATTCTTTAATTAACTCAATTGGAAAACCATAAGTTTCAACTAATTTAAAAGCAGTATTTTTATCTAATTTTGATGTTTTTTCAATTGCTTCTTCAAATAATTTTATTCCATTAATCAATGTTTTATTAAAAGCAATATATTCGTTATTCAATAATAAATTAATTTTTTTATTATGATCTTCTAAATAAGGATAATAATTATTCATATTTTGAATAGTGATATTAATTAAATCAGAGAAAATATTTTCCTTGATATTTAATTTATATAACATAACAATAATTCTTCTAATTAGTCTTCTAAGGATATAGCCTCTCTCTTTATTAGAAGGCATAGCACCATCTGCTATAGCAAAACAAATAGTTCTCATATGATCTGAAATTATTTTAAAAGATTGGTTAATTAATATTTGTTCAGGATTTTTTTTACCCTCAAAATAAGCATTTATAATATATTTATCTTTTGTAAATTTTTCAATTTCATTAATAATAGGCAAGAATAAATCTGTATCAAAATTTGTTGGTGCAGATTGTGATATAGCAGTAATTCTTTCAAGTCCAGCACCAGTATCAATATTTTTTCTTTCAAGTGGTGTATAGTTATTTTCACCATCATTGTTATATTCAGAAAATACTATATTTCAAATTTCAATATATCGATCATTTTCAATGTCTTCAAAGAAAAGTTTTTCACCAATATTTTCTGGATCAAATTCAATTCCTCTATCATAAAAAATTTCAGTACAAGGACCACATGGTCCAGAACCAACATCTCAAAAATTTCTATCTCTATTACATTTAATAATTTTATTTTCATCTATTTTTAATTTTAATCAAAAATTATAAGCATCAATATCATCTTCAAACACTGTGAAATATAATTTATTAATATCAATTTTAAATTCATTAATTAAAAGATCATAAGCTAAATTAATTGCTTTTTCTTTAAAATAACCACCTATAGAAAAACTACCTAACATTTCAAAAAATGTATGATGTCTACTAGTTTTACCAACATTAAAAATGTCATTAGTTCTAATTGCTTTTTGAGAATTCACTAAATTATCATGAGGAGCATTTTCTTGACCACTAAAATATTTTTTTAGTGTAGCCACTCCTGAATTTATTCATAATAACGATTTGTCATTAATAGGGATTAAAGATGCTGATTCCATCTCAAAATGATCATTATTTTTAAAATAATCCAATCATATTTTTCTAATTTCATTTGATGAAAGTTTTTTCATAATTTATCTTTACTTTTGATTTTTAATATTCTTATTATATATATTATATAATAAAGACATAAAGACTTAATAAGATATATATTGAAAATTATTAAAATCTTAAAAAATTAATATCACTGGTGAATATATGATAATAGAAGTTATTAAAAGCGAAATAAATAATGCTTTAGAAAAAATGGAAATTATCAATAATAAAAACATTATTATTGATAAAAGTAAAAATATTAAAATTGGAGATTTTAGCTCTAATGTAGCTTTAATATATGCAAAAGAAAATAATAAATCTCCGACTGAATTTGCAAATGAATTAATTGAATTTTTTGATAAAAAATTATTTAAAAATATAACAATTACAAATCCTGGTTTTATTAATTTTTTTGTTGCAGAGGAATTATTCTCAAAATCATTATTAGAAGTTTTAGATAAAAAAGACAAGTATCTTTTATTTGATAAAAAAGATAAAAAATATAGCGTTGAATATGTTTCAGCAAATCCAACTGGATATTTACATATTGGTCACTCTAGAAATGGTGTTTTAGGTGATGTTATTAAAAATTTATTAATAACATATGGTTATGATGTTGTTACTGAATATGTTGTTAATGATGCTGGTAATCAAATGAATAATTTAGCAACAGCTGTTTTTATTCGATATTTACAATTATTTGGAAACAAAATAGAATTACCTAAAGATTCTTATCATGGTCAAGAAATTAAAATAGTAGCTCAAAAACTTAAAGATGAATTTAATGATAAATTTATAAAATATGAATTATTAGAAAATCAGATTACTGATATAAAAATAAAAGATGAAATTAAATGATTTGCTAGATGTGAATTACTTGAAATTATTAAAAGCGATTTAAAGAGTATTGGTGTTGAAATTGAAATTTATACATCAGAACAATCAATCAGAGATAAAAAGCTTGATGATATCTTAATTGAAGATTTATTGAAAAAAGATAAAGCTTATAAAAAAGATGGAGCTATTTGACTAAGAACAACTAATTTTGGTGATGAAAAAGATAGAGTATTAGTTAAATCAGATCAATCTAAAACATATTTTGCTCCTGATATTGTTTATCATGACATGAAATGAAAAAGTAATAACGTTGATGTTTTAGTAAATGTTTGAGGTGCTGATCATTATAGTTATATTACTAGAATGAAAGCAGCTATGAAAGTATTAGGTTACAATCCTGATGACTTAATTGTTATTTGTTTACAAATGGTTAAACTAACTAAAAATGGTGTTGAATTTAAAATGTCTAAAAGAACAGGTGAATCTTTAACTTTAAGAGATTTAGTTTCAGCAATTGGTAAAGACCCTTCTAGATGATTCTTATTATCTCAATCTGTTAATAGTCATATTGAAATAGATGTTGATGTTGCTACAAAACAAGAACATAACAATCCTTATTATTATGTTCAATATGCAAATGCTAGAGCTAATCAATTATTAGAGAAAAAAAAGATAGATCTAGTTTCTGAATTTAATTTATTAAATTCAGAAATAGAAAGAGAATTAATTGTTGAAATTAATTTGGCTAAATATACAATTGAAAGTTGTGTAAAAACTTTTGAACCATATAAGTTAACAAACTATCTATATAACTTGGCAAAAATCTTCCATAAATATTATAGTAATGTAAAAATATTTGAAGAAGATAATGATAAATTAAATGAACAATACAGTTTAATCTATATTGTAAAAAGTATTATTGGATCATGTCTTAATTTATTAGGGATTGAAGCTAAAATAAAAATGTAATTTTACTTGTAAGTAAAATTTACATATAAGAAGTTAATTTCATTATAATTAACGAAGACAGAGATAAAAAAAGCAGCTAAGCTGCTTTTTTTTTATTCTTTATTAACTAATTCTTTTAAAGCTTTTGTAAAAGTAAATTTAGGACTAACTTTAGCTGGATAATCAACTACTTCACCTGTAAAAGGGTTCTTACCTGTTCTTGGTAATTTTGAAATAATTTTAATTTTTCCGATATCTAATAATTTAAATTCTTTAGATTCATTAGTAAGTTCACTAAAAATAATTTTTTCATAAGATTTTAAGAAATTTTCAGCATCAGCTTTAGTTATTTCATTACTACCTAATTCAGCCATTTCAATAATTAATGTTTCTATTAATTCTTTTTTCTTTAACGCCATATGTAACCAACCTTATTTAATATTTGTTATTTAATTATATCTTAAATATTTAAGTAAAATAACTTTTAATTTATGATTTTAAAATATCTTGTTGTTAAAAATTGATTGATTTTTCTATTATCAAGAAGCGATGAGAGTTTTATTTTTGAATATGAAATAAAAATTAGTTGTAAAAAACTAATTTTTTAACTTTGGTTTTGTTTTAACTAGACTATATAAATTAATAGAAGTAGAAGGAGCAACATAATAGCTTCTTAATACATCATAATAAGTTCCTTTAAAATGTAATTCTTGTTCTTTTATATTTGGAAAAAATAAACGATAATTACTTTCAGTAAAAAGAGTTTTTATAAAATTCTTTTCTTTATCTTTTAATCAAAATGCATCATCAACATGAGCCAGTTTATTTAAATTTAAAATAAGATTATCTCTTTCATTAGAAGTTGATTTAAATATAGTTGGAATAATTTTTTTCATAACATCAAATCTATCATCTTGAATGTTTAATGTAGTTTTATAAATTGATAAAAATTCTCTTAATGATAAAAGAAATCTCTCTTTAGATACTTCAATTTTTTCTAAAATTAAATCATCTTTTTTAGGTTGATAATTTGATTCTAAATAATTTCAATATAATAAAAATTTAAAATTTTTCTCAAGTGAATTAATAGTTTTTGAATTTATCTTAGATAATTTTTTTATTGTAGCTTTTTGCTCATTGTTTGAAATATTTAATTCAGTAATTTGTTTTGTTAATTCTTTTATTTCTTTCTTTTGATTTTCAAGAGTTTTAGATTTAATTGAATTAGCATTTTCTTTTTTTAGAGCTTCATTATTTTTTGTTAATTCTTTTAGTTTCGAATTAGATGTATCATTTTGTTTTTTTAAGTTATTTATTATTTGATTCTTCTGATTTTCAAGAGCTTTAAATTTAATTAAATTAGATTTAATTAAATTAGCATTTTCTTTTTTTAGAATTTCATTATTTTTTGTTAATTCTTTTATTTTAGAATTAGATGTATCAAATTGTCTTTTTAAAAGATCATTACTTTTTGTTAAATTTTTTATTTTAGAATTAAAAGAATCATTTTGTTTTTTTAAGTCATTTATTTGAATTTTTTGATTTTCAATAACTTTAGAATCAAATTTATTAATTTGTTTATTATTATTTTGAATAACTAAAGGTTTTTTAATATTTTCTTTATAACTTTTTTGAGAATTAATAGAGATATCTTTTATATTATTAATATTTTCTAAGTTATATAACTCTATCTCTAATTTTTCTAATTTAATGTCATCTTTTGGCTTATTATTAATTTTTAATTGTTTTATTTGATTTTTTAATATGGAAATTCGATCGTGTTTTTCCTTTCCAGTAAGTTTTTGATTATCTCTATTCTTCATTAACAAACCAATTAATTATTAATTTTTAACTGAAAATTTTTCAGTTCATCGATAAAACTCTTATTAAAAAGAGTTTTTAATTTAGTCAATGTTTTTATAATATTTTCTTTTGAATCTGGATTGTTTTTAATTTTAAAATTACTATTTATTAAAACATTATGAGTTTTTAATAAATTTTTTATTTCTTTAATAACTTTAGTCAAATTAACTTCATTATTAATAATGTCTTTATCTAATCAATATTCTTTTCATGATTTCTTTTGATCAACACTAAAGATACCGTAATGGTTATCTTCAACATCTCTTAAATCAGCTTCATCTAAAGTATTGAAACAAATCATATCAAACAATGTTTTATAAATAATTGATTCATTATCTTTGATTAAACCATCATAGTAGTTACTGATAATTCTATTGTTAAATAAGTTTAAATGAATATCAGGATAAATCTTAGTATCTAAATGGAATTTAGAAAGCTCAAGTAATACATTTCAAGTATTTTTATCTTCTATATTTTTTATTCTTTTAAAGAATTTTAATAACTCTATTTCAAAGTTATGAGAATAGTTAATTCCTTTAATTTCATTATCACTAATTTTTCAAAAAATAACTCATTCAAAAGGAGTTTTAAATTGTGATTTTAGAAGAATATCAGGATATGATTCCCTTGTTAAACTAACAGCATTAGTTATTCATTTAAAAGTTCCATTATTTATTTTATCCATTTTAAAAACCTCTATTTTAATTTTATATATATTATAAACAAATTTTTTTTTCATTTATATAACTAAATTCTTTATTAAGAATAAGTATATTTAATAAAGAACAACATTATATTTTTTATTAAGAATAAGTATATTTAATAAAGAACAACATTATATTTTTTATTAAAATCATTATTTATTAATTATAATGTAATTAATGCAGATGTAGTTTAATGGTAGAACACAACCTTGCCAAGGTTGATACGAGGGTTCGATTCCCTTCATCTGCTCCAATTTAATATAAGAAAGAGAAAAGTTTTTAACTTTTCTCTTTTAATACAAATATATAAGGATAACTATTATGTTTAAAAAGAATAGTAAAATGTCTTTATTATTAGCTACTCTTATTTTAATTATGGGAAGTATTGGAACAGGAATTTTTTTTAAAAATTCTGAAATACTTAACATGAATTGAAATTCACTATTGTTATTGATATTTTCTTGAATTTTTTCTTCAGTTGGAATTTTATTGTTTGGAATATCTTTATCAAGGACTATTAAAAATTCTAAAACATCTGATTTAGGAATGGTTTCTTGGATAGAACAACATAATAAAAAAACTTTAGCAAAATCAATTAAAAATTTTATAAATCTATACTACATGCCCCTTATTAAATTCGGAGTAATTTTTTATGCTGTGATTGCATTTATTAATGCTATTGGTTGAAATGATGTTGAATGATATGAAATATTCCTGATTATGATTGCTGCTATTACAGTTATTCAATTAACAGGAGGAACTTGAATAAAAACAACTAAATTCACAAATAAGATTTTTATTTTTACTCAAATTCTTCCAATTCTTTTTGTACTTATTTATGGAATTTATGTTCTATCAACAAAAGGTTGAGGTATCATTCAAATCTGACCAAATGATAAACCTAATGATAATATCGCTGTTTCTAACCCTTTATTAGCACAAAGTCCATATATTGGTTTATTATCATCTATTCCATCTATTTATTTTGTTTATGATGGATTTTATAAAGTAGCTAATATGCATTCTGATATGAAAGAACCACATAAAATTAAATATGTAATTTTATTTGGAATGATTGCTCTTGTTTTAATTAATATTATTATGTCAATTTTTTTAATTGCTGCATTTAATGGAGATTTAAATAATAGTGAAAACATTAATATTGTTAAAGCAGCTAACTGATTAATAATAGGTTCTGCTCTTGGTAATTTTAATTTAAATGCAATTATGGCTTCTAGATTATATGAAATTGAATATTTTGATAAATCGAGACCAAATTGAATTCAAAAATATTTTAAAATTAATAATTCTAGTTCAGTTAATCCTTACAATGGAAGCTTATTATCTTATATAGTAACCTTGATGTACTTTATACCTTTATCATTAATAGGTACTTTTTGATTCTTTAATTTTTCATCCTATGGTTATCAAAATGAACTAACTAATAATTTATTAAGTTTCAATGATCTTTTAATAAATTGGTCTTCAGTATTCATTTTTTCAATTTTATTATTACCAATAGGTGCAAATTTAAAAAATTGTAATAAGAAAGAAAAAATCTTTGATATTACAACTATTATAATTATGATAGTTCCCTTATTATTTATTGTTTTTGAAACTCTATATAATACTATTTTTATGATTTCAAATAATTATTGAATAGATCCTCAAAAAAATCAAATAATGATTGGTAACATTTTCAAAGTACTCTTATTAATATTTAACTTTTCTTTTATTATTTTTCCTTGGATATATTTCAAAAAGAAAGAAGTTATTTTAAGTAGATCAGCTATATCTTAAATCATGTTGAATTAATATACATTGGTTTTTTCTTATTAACTCTATCAGTATATAAAATTCCATCTAAGTGATCAATTTCATGTTGGAAACAAATTGATAATAATTCATTAGCAGCTATTTCTATAGTTTTATTTTTAAATAAATCATATCCTTCAACAATTATTTTATAGCTTCTTTCAATGTTAGCTTTAACATCTTTTGTAACACTTAGACAACCTTCACCATTTTCGACAAAAGAACTATAATTACCAAAGGCAATTATTTTCGGGTTTATAAGTAAATATTTATGTTCAATATCTCTATCTTTAAAATGAACATAAATAATTCTTTTGTTTAAACCAAGTTGAGGAGCTGCTATAGCAATTCCATTTTTTATTTTATATTTACTGCTTTCATCATTATAACAAGCATCAACATATTTAACCATCTTTTTAATAGTTTCAATATCTGATTCTTCTAACTCAGTAACAGGTTCTGAAATCCTTTTTAAACAAGGATCATCATCGAATTTCACTCATTTCATAGTAGGAGTATATTCAGATTCTAAATTTATTTTAATACTTTCAATTTTTTGCATAAATACCTAATTTTATTTTTATATAATTATACTTTTTTATCTTTTATTTTTGTGTATTTAGATTCTTAAAATAACTCTAAAAGACTTGTTTATTTTTTTAATATTCTTCTAAATACTTATTTAAAATAAATAGTATTTTCTACTTTTATTTAGTGATTATAGATATAAAATTACTATTAATAGTTCAATTAATATAGATATTAATTGAACTATTTTCAATTTATTATTTTTTTTATTTATTACAAAAATATCAGTAATTAAAGATGAAGAAAAATTAAATATTATTTAAGAATAATATTTTTTAAAAATAGTTTAAAAAATAAAATATAATTTATATTAAATTTATAGAAAATGATTAGACGAGGTTTTCCCAATGGCTTTGAATAAAAAACCAAAAAAAATAAAAAAAAATAATGATTCTTCAACCAAAGAACCTAAATTAAATTCTACTAAAGATGTAGCAACTAATGATAAAAATACAGATAATAATAAAACTGCTCCAAAAGTTGCTGAAACTCCAAAAGTTGCTGAAACTCCAAAAGTTGCTGAAACTCCAAAAATAGTTAAAACTTCTAAAATTATTCATAAAGAAATAGATGATGAAGATGATGATATGGATTTAGATATATCATTATCTTTTGATGATTTAGTTGAAGATGACGATATTGATATTGATATAGATGATATTGAAGATGATATTGATGACGATATAGTTATTAGTGCAAAAGATATAAATATTGATGTTAGTAAAAATATAGTGAATAAGACAAGCAATGATGTTGTTGAAACTATAACTACTGATACAAATATTGAAATAATAAGTAATGAAGTTGTTGAAACTATAGCTGATGAAACAAATAATGAAGAAATCAATAATGATGTTATTGAAACTATAGCTGATGATACAAATAATGAAGAAATAAATAATGATGTTGTTGAAACTATAAATACTGATACAAGTAATGATTTTATAAATGACAATACTAATGCAGATTCAATAAGTAATGATGTTGTTGAAAGTATAGATAATAATACAATTTTTAATTATTCAAATAACAGCACAACTAATGATTATTTAAACAACACCACAAATTATGGTATTCCGAGCAATGATTATTCAAACAACACAAGTTTTGGTTATTCAAGTAGCAGTGCAACTAACAATTATTCAAACAATAACACAAGTTTTGGTTCAACAAATAATGATTATTCAAATAGTAATACAAGTTTTGGTTCAACAAATAATGATTATTCAAATAGCAATACAAGTTTTGGTTCAACAAATAATGATTATTCAAACAACAATACAAGTTTTGGTTCAACAAATAATGATTATATAATTAGTAATACAAGTTTTGATCCAATAAGTAATGATGCTATTGAAGTTATAACTAATGATTCAAATATTGAAATAATAACTACTGATACAAATATTGAAATAATAAGTAATGAAGTTGTTGAAATTATAACTGCTGATACAAATAATGAAGAAATCAATAATGATGTTGTTGAAACTATAACTACTGATACAAATATTGAAATAATAAGTAATGAAGTTGTTGAAACTATAGCTGATGAAACAAATAATGAAGAAATCAATAATGATGTTATTGAAACTATAGCTGATGATACAAATAATGAAGAAATAAATAATGATGTTGTTGAAACTATAGCTGATGATACAAATAATGAAGAAATCAATAATGAAGTTGTTGAAACTATAGCTGATGATACAAATAATGAAGAAATCAATAATGAAGTTGTTGAAACTATAGCTGATGATACAAATAATGAAGAAATCAATAATGATGTTGTTGAAACTATAGCTGATGATACAAATAATGAAGAAACTAATGAAATTGAGAATGATAGTCTTTCTAAAGACGAAAATGATTCATCAGACAAGAAAAAAGATGGTAAAAAAGCTGCTACTAAAACAACAGACGATGCACTTAAAAATAAAGATAAACTTTTAAAAAAATATAAGGATAAAATAAAAGAACTTCAAAAAAAAGAAGAAGATTTTTTAGAATTTGAACTTAATCAACTTTTATTAAAAAATACAAAATTAGAAAATGAAAAATTAAAATTAGAAAATGAACAATTTAAAGCTTCATTAAAGAAAAAGTAAAAATAAAATAATAAAAAAAAGATATAAAAAAATTTTTATATCTTTTTTTATATTTATTGTTTTAATTTATAATTATATTAGAAATTGAGAGTTAATCATGAGCTATAGTGCAGATAATATAAAAGTTCTTCAAGGACTTGAAGCTGTTAGAAAAAGACCAGGAATGTATATTGGTTCGACCGATATAAAAGGTTTGCATCATCTTGTTTGAGAAATTTTTGATAATTCTATTGATGAAGTTTTAGCTGGATATTGTGATGAAATTAGATTAACTATTCATAAAGATAATTCAATTGAAATTTCTGATAATGGTAGAGGAATCCCAACTGAGATAAATAAGACTACAAATATTTCAACTGTTGAAACAGTTTTTACTAATCTTCATGCTGGTGGAAAATTCGATAGTAAAACTTATCAAGTTTCAGGTGGATTACATGGGGTTGGTTCAAGTGTTGTTAATGCTTTAAGTGAATTTTTAACATGTACAGTTTATCGAAATAAAGAAATTTCAGAAACTAAATTTATAAATGGTGGAAGTGAAACTTCTCAAAAACTGACTAAAATTGGTAATACTAATAAAACAGGTACTCATGTTATATTCAAACCAGATAAATTAATTTTTGAAACAATTAAATTTGATCCAAAGATAATTGAAGATAGATTAAGAGAAGCTTCTTTTTTATTTAAAAAATTAAAAATCATTTTTAATGATGAAATTAATAAAAATAAAATGACTTTTTATACAGAAAAAGGAATTATTGAATTTGTTGAATATATTAATCAACATAAAGAAAAAACTTCACCTGTTATTTATTTAAAAAATTCTTTTAATGATATTGAAGTTGAAATTGCTATTCAATATAGTAATGATCTATCTGAAACTATTGTTTCATTTGCAAACTCAATTAAGACAATTGAAGGTGGTAGTCATGAAACAGGGTTTAAAACCAGTTTAGTAGATGTTTTTAATGAATATGCTAAAAAATGAAATATTTTTAAAGCAAAAGATAAAAAATTTGATTCATCTGATGTTAGAGAATCAATAGCAAGTGTTATTTCCTTAAAGATCCCAGAAGCTTTAATAAGTTTTGAAGGTCAAACTAAAAATAAATTATACACACCATTAGCTAAAGAAGCTGTTAGAAAAGTTTGTGAAACTCAACTTAAATTTTGATTTGAAGAAAATAGAAAAAGTGCAACAATACTAATTAACAAAGCTTGTGAAGTTAGAGATATTAGAGAAAATGCTAGAAAATCAAGAGAAGCATACAAAAAAACAAAAAGTAAAACACCAGAAAGAATGCTTTCAGGAAAATTAACACCTTGCCAAGATAAAAATCCGAAGAATTCTGAAATTTTCTTAGTTGAAGGTGATTCTGCTGGAGGAAGTGCTAAACTTGGTAGAAATAAAAAAAATCAAGCAATATTACCTTTAAAAGGTAAGGTTATTAATACTGAAAGAACAAAAGTTCTTGATGTTTTAAAAAATGAAGAAATCAACACAATTATTGCATGTTTAGGAACTGGAATTTTTAAAAATCTTGATGTTTCAAAATTAAAATATCACAAAATTATTATTATGACAGATGCTGATAATGATGGAGCTCATATCCAAATTTTATTATTAACATTATTCTATCGATATATGAAACCATTAATTGAAGAAGGTCATATTTATATAGCTCTTCCACCTTTATATAAAATTTCTAATAAAAAGAATACTAAATTTCAATACGCATGATTAGAATCAGAACTTAATGAAATTAAAAAAGAATATACTGATTATGAAATTCAAAGATATAAAGGTCTTGGAGAAATGAATGCTGATCAATTATGAGAGACTACAATGAATCCAGAAACTAGAAAATTAATTAAAGTAACGATTAGTGATGCTATATTAGCTGAAAGACAAGTTTCAACATTGATGGGTGATAATATTGTTTCAAGAAAAGAATGAATTGAAAAAAATATTAATTTTAATTCTGATGAAGGGTTTTAATGTCTAATACTAATAAAATTATCATCAAAAATTTAGATGAAGTAATTAATGAAAGTTATAGCAGATATGCAAAATATGTTATTCAAGAAAGAGCATTACCTGATATTAGAGATGGTTTAAAACCAGTTCAAAGAAGAATTTTATATGCTATGAATGATTTAAAAATAACTCATGATAGACAATATAAAAAATCAGCTAGATCAGTTGGTGAAGTAATTGGTAAATATCATCCACATGGAGATTCATCAATTTATGAAGCTATGGTTCGAATGAGTCAAGAGTGAAAAAATAATATCCCTTTATTAGATATGCATGGTAATAAAGGTTCTATTGATGGTGATAATGCTGCTGCTATGCGTTATACTGAAACAAGATTAAGTAAAATTTGTGATTTGATGTTAAATAATATCGAAAAAGATACAGTTGATTTTATTAATAATTTCGATGATTCAGAAATTGAACCAGTTTTTCTTCCGTCTCTTTTTCCTAATCTTTTAGTAAATGGTGCTACTGGAATAGCAGCTGGATTTGCTACTAATATATCACCTATGAATATTTCAGAAGTATTTGAAGCAATTATCTTTTGTGTAGATAATAAAAATGCTTCTGTTGAAAAAATTATGAAAATAGTAAAAGGTCCAGATTTTCCAACTGGTGGTATTGTTCAAGGTTTAAGCGGAATTTATGATGCATACCAAACCGGCAAAGGTAAATTCATTATTAGAGCAAAAATAATTGATAAAGAACTTAAAGACAAAAAATATAATCAATTAGTTATTACAGAAATCCCTTATGAAACTAATAAAGCTAATATCATTAAATCAATAGATGATATTATTATTAATAATAAAATTCCTGGAATACTTGAAGTAAGAGATGAATCAGATAGAAACGGAATTAGTATTGTTATTGATATTGATAAATCAAAATCATTTGATATTTATAAAAAATTTCTTTATAAAAATACTCAATTACAAATAATTTATAATCATAATTTCGTTTGTATTGATAATAAAACTCCTGTTTTAATGCCTTTAAACATTGCTATTGAAAAATTTATTAATCATGCAATTAATATTATTGTTAAAACAAATAAATATGATCTTGATAAATTTTTAAAAAGAAAAGAAATTGTTTCAGGTTTAATTAAAGCAGTTTCAATATTAGATGAAATTATTGAATTAATTAGAGTTAGTTTTAATAAAGAAGATGCTAAAAAGAACTTAATAAATAAATTCTTTTTTACTAATAATCAAGCTGAAGCAATTGTACTTTTAAGATTATATAAATTAACATCAACTGATATTTCAGACTTAAGAAAAGAATTAAGTAATCTAAATGAAAAAATTGATAAATTACAATTATTAATTAATGATAAAAATATTCAAGAAAATGAATTAAAAGCAATTATTAGAAAATTTAATGAAGAGTTCGGATATAAAAGAAGAACAGTTATTGAAAAAGAAATTGAAAAAATTGTAATAGAAAATAGTGATATTTTAGATAATAAAAATTGTTATCTAATGGTTACTAGAGATGGTTATATTAAATCAACAACTAAGAAATCAATTGACTCTTCTGTTTATGGTTCATATATATTAAAACCAGGTGATATTTTAGTAAATATTTTTGCATCAAATAGTCAAAATCAAATTGTTTTAATAACATCACAAGGTAGATATATAAATATTCCTGTATTTAAAATTGAAAGTTCTAAATATAAAGAACCAGGAACTCATTTAAGTAGTTTTGTTTCTTTAAATCAAAATGAAAAAATTATTAATAGTTTTAATGTTTCAAACTTAATTAGTGATGATCGTAAAATAATTATTATGACAAAAAATGGTTATATTAAAAGACTGAAAATTTCTAGTTTAACATTTTCTAATAATATTAAATCTGGGAATATTATTAATTTTAAAAATGAT
>SAMEA5043681__coassemble_259_pt1 | contig 17580 bp, 30 predicted proteins | sample SAMEA5043681__metabat2_low_PE_001 | metagenome-assembled genome bin SAMEA5043681 (sample SAMEA5043681) | Gadus morhua | reverse complement strand
TTATTTAATAAACCTAGAATAATTCCTAAATTTAAATAAGCTTCTGCATAATTAGGTTTTATTGCTATTGCTTTTTCTATTTTTTCAATAGCATTTTGATATTTACCTAATTTACTTAGACTGATTCCTCAATTTAAATATGCTTCTACAAAATTAGGATTTAATTCAATTGCTTTTTTAAATTTTTCAGCAGCTTCTTCATATTTTTCTAATTGATTTAGAACGATTCCTCATTTTAAATAAGCTTCTGAAAAATCAGGTTTTAATTCTATTGCTTTTCTAAATTTTTCAGCAGCTTCTTCATTATTTTTATTTTCAAATGAATCTCTTATTGCATCAAAAAAATATTTTTCATATGAAAGAAAATTAAAATGTTCAAAAATGCCTTCTTCATCATGAAATAAATAATTAATATTTATTCCTAAATTATCTAATCATTTAATTATTTCTATTTTTAAATTAGCACTTATTTGAACGAAATTAAATTTATCATTTAAATTTAATGTATCAAAAACAAAAACAGATTTTTGAACCATTGATCTTTCAAATTTTTGATTTGTTTTAAATTTAAAACAATGTAATTTTTCAAATTCAATATCTTGGATTTTAAGTTCAGATTTAAATTCTTCTTCTTTATCTAATTTTTTGTAATAAATTTTTATATTATCAGTTTTATCTTTAGAAAAACCTGATGCAGCAAATCATAGTGCAATTAAAACATCTTCTGTAAATTCTATTAATGGTGTAGATCTTCCATAATGTTGCATTTTCCCAAATAAAGAAAAAATATCAATATCTTTTCCTATTTCATTTTTTAAAAACTTAATTTTATCTTGAGTATAATTAATTAAATATTTAAAATCAATTAATGTTTTATGATCTTTATTATTATCTTGAAATTCATTTCTACTAAAAGTAGAATTTAATTTTCATTCAGAATTACCTTGACCTCTATAGATAATTTTATTCTGTTCTTTTTGCATTTCAAATACTCATTTTTGAACATCTTCAAATTTATCTAAAATTATTATATTATCTTTCATTTTTGGTATCTTTCATTTTTCTAAAATTTTATTCAATTCTAAATGTGTAGAATTATCTTTATCTTTTGATATCTATTTTATAATTTTATCATATTGATATATATAAAAAAAGATTAGATTATTTATCTTTTATGCTTGTTTCAAGTTTTCTTTTTAGAATTAACAATAAAGCATCAGCATCAGCATAATCAGGATTAAGTTTTATTGCCTTTTCTATTTTTTTTATAGCTTCTTGATATTTAGCTAATTCACTTAAAGAAATTCCTCAATTTAAATAAGCATCAGCGTATTTATGGTTTAGTTCTATTGCTTTTTCTAAATTTTTTATAGCATCTTGATATTTATTTAATTTATTTAAAGTGATTCCTCATTTTAAATAAGCTTCTGAAAAATCAGGTTTAAGTTCTATTGCTTTTTTAAATTTTTTTATAGCATCTTGATATTTAGTTAGTTCAAATAAAGAAGTTCCTAAATTTAAATAAGCATCTGCATATTTAGGATTTAGTTCTATTGCTTTTTCTAAATTTTCTATAGCTTCTTCATATTTATTTAATCTGTTTAAAGTAATTCCTCAATTGAAATAAACTTCCATAAAATCAGGTTCAAGTTCTAATGCAATTTTAAAATTTTTTATAGCATCTTCATATTTATCTAATGCATTTAAAGAAATCCCTAAATTTAAATAAGCATCAGCATAATCAGGTTTAAGTTCTATTGCTTTTTCTAATTTTTTTATAGCTTCTTCATATTTATTCAATTTGATTAAAGAAACACCTCAATTGAAATAAGCTTCTATAAGATCAGGTTTAAGTTCTGATGCAATTTTAAATTTGTCTGCAGCTTCTTCATATTTATCTAATTCATTTAGAGAATAACCTAAGTTTAAATAAGCATCAGCATAGTCAACTTTTAGTTCTATTGCTCTTTCTAATTTTTTTACAGCACTTTGATATTTACCTAATCGGTTTAAAGTAATTCCTCAATTAAAATAAGCTTTTTCATAATCAGGTTTTAGTTCAACAGCTTTTCTAATTTTTTCTATAGCTGTTTTATTATCACCGTTTTCATATTCTCTTATTCAATCAAAAAAATATTTTTCATAAGAAATAAAATTGAAACTTTGAAAAAATGCTTCTTCTTTAGGAAATAAATAATTAATGTTAATTCCTAGATTATCTAATCATTTAATTATTTCTATTTTTAAATTTTCTTTTATTTCAACAAATTCAAATTGGTCATTTAAATTTAATGTATCAAAAACAAAAACAGATTTTTGAACAATTGATCTTTCAAATTTTTTATCAATCTTGAATTTAAAAAAATCTAATTTTTCGAATTCAAGATCTTTAATTTTAAATTCTGATTTAAATTCTTCTTCTTTATCTAATTTTTTATAAAAAATCTTTATATTTCCTTCACTATCTTTTTTATTTTTAGAAAAACTTGATGCAGCAAATCATAATGCAATTAAAATATCTTCTGAAAATTCTATTAATGGTGTAGTCATTTGATAATTTTCCATTTTTTGAAATAAAGAAAAATTATCAAGATCTTTTCCTAATTCATCTTTTAAAAATTCAATTCTTTTTTTAGTGCAGTTAATTAAATATTGAAAATCATTTATTTTTTCTTTTCCATGATTATTTTTTTCAAATTCTTCTCTAGTAAATTCAGAATTTAATTTTCATTTAGAATTACTTAGACCTTTATAGATAATTTTATTCTGTTCTTTTTGCATTTCAAATACTCAATTTTGAACGTCTTCAAATTTATCTAAAATGGTTATATTCTTTTTCATTTTTATATCAGCTTTCATTTTTCTAAAACTTTTATTAATCCTTAAATAATATGTATAATTATCTTTATCTTTTTGATATCTATTTTATAATTTTATCATATGGTTATATATAAAAAAAATTAGATGATTATATTAATTTGAAAAAGAAGATATTAAATACAATATAATTATTCTTAGAGAAGCAAGATTCTTATTTTTAAAAAGGAAAAAAATAATATGGAAGAAGATATAAAAATATTAGAAAGTTTGATAAAAAAATTTAATGACACCTTACTTAATACAAGAATTTTTCTATTAACTAATCAGACTAATAATTGTATGGATATAATAAGAAATTTAAAAGAGACATATGAAATTAAATTATATTTTGAAAATGAACTAAAAAATTTAAAAGAAAAAGGAAGTAAATAAAATGGAAATAACTTTGTGTGGAGAATGCGCTGTTAATGCAAAAAAAGAAGAAGAATATCCTTTATGTAAAAAATGTAATGATAAATTTGCAAAAAAAATTGCAGAAAAATTTACAAAAGAAATAACAAAGGTATTAAAATAATCAAAAAAATTCTAATATTATTAATCTAATGAAAAAATTTGAAAACAATAGTGATAAACAAAAGGAATTATATAATTTAATTAATAATTGATTTGATTGTTCTGAATTAGAAATAATTGAAAAATCACTAACTGAATACTATAAAAATAAGTTTGAAGAATAGAATATTAAAGTAATGCAAATTCTTGATCAAAAAATTCTAAATGGATATGATCTTTTTTATAACATTTCAATAGATATTTCTGACCATACTCTTAATTCTAATAGTTCATATATACAAATTAAAGATGAAAAAGAAAAGATTACTAATAAACTAAAATGTTTTTATGATGATCTTCTTAGTAAAATTTTATTTAAAACTTATTGTCTTTTTATAGTTAATTTTTCAATTGAATGAGAAAAAAAAATTAAACAAATATTATTTTTATGTAATTTTATAGTAGAAAAAGAAATTATAAATATTGGTTATAGAAAAATATCTCAATTAATAGAAAAAAATTTTAAAATATTATCTGAATCAGAAGTATATAAAAAAATAAACATTATACGTGAAATAGCTAATGAAATTAAACATTCTAATTTAGATGATTATTCAATATTTAATGAACATTTAGAAGAATTATTAGATATAAAATTTGATATTATAGATAATCATCAAATGTATAAATTAAAAAATAATTTTGAATGAAGGAACATTAAAAATGATGAAAAAAATTCCGTTTTTAATGAAAGATGTAAATTAAACACCATACAAATATCTGGAAATAGAGAAGAAATAAGAAAATATATGAAAGATGAAAAAAATATAGATATAAGTTATATTATAAAAAGTTTAAAATTTAATATTAATGATGATTGAATATTTGAAGAATTTAGTTTTAATAAGAAAGAAGAAATTTTTATTAAAAACAAACACTCAATAAATTATCCTATATCTGTAATTATTTTTTCAGAAGATGAAAGAAATAAAAAAACAGAAGAAATAGAAGAAAGTTTCAAAGGAACAATAAAAATTTAGAATGAATTATGAAGATTATTAAATTTCTTTAGAAAATAAAAAAATAATAAATTTAGAATTAATCATAAACGAAGAAAAGTTAGATGTAGAAAAACACATAAATATATTCAAAATTCTTTTAGAGATTATGAAATAAAAACACATGGTACTGATATTAGTGAAATCATACCAAAGACTAGTCGATTTAATAAAAATAGATCTGAAATAAAATCAAGAGTTATAAGAAGAATAGTAGAATTTTTTGATAAGTATATTGATCTTATCTAATTAAAATAAAAATAAAGGAATTATAATGCAACATAAAAATAAAAGAATTTTTGTTTCTTTTCATCATGAATTGAACCAAAAACACGCTGATAAAATTAGAAATATCATAAAATCATTAGGACATCAAGATATATCAGTAAATGATGGTACAAAAATTGAAAATGAAGATATTAAAACTGATGAACAAATTAGAAAAGAAATTAGAGATAAGTTCTTAAGAGATGTTGATGTTACAATAGTTATTTTAGGAAGTGATACTATCAATAGAAAACATATTGATTGAGAAATTAGAAGTACTTTACATAAATTTGATAATAAAAGACAAGGTTCTATAGTAGTTATCAATGCTTTAACAAATGAAGAATCATGATTATTAGAATCTTCATTAGTAGAATTACATGATCAATCTGTTTTTCCTGCCGGAAGATCTTGACCAAAAAATAATGAAGTCACACTAGAAAAATTCAAATGATTACCACAAAGATTATCAAATTCAATTGTTAATCAATATAATTATGAAAATTGTTTAAAAGGAGAATATGATCATGCAGTTTTTCCGATTATTTCATATAATAAAGTTAAAAATAATATCAATATCTTACAAGAAGCTATAAATCAAGCAATTAATTTTAAAACTAAAAATCAAGGTAAATGAGATTTAAATTCAAAAATGAGAAGAAAAAATAATAAAAGTCCTGATAGACAAATTTTCGAACAATTTAGTGCTTAATATTTGTTATAATTAATATTCATAAAGGTGGTAATATATGTCGAATACAAATGTTTTTGTTTCATTTTCTTTTGAAGAAGAAAATTTTAAAATAGTGAATAAAATTATAGATACATTGAGAGTAAATAAACAAACTATAGATTATAGTGAGAAGCAAGATAGAAGTGATAACACAGATGAAACAATATGAAAATATTTATTAAATAGAATACATGGTAGCTCAGTTACCATAGTTGTTTTAACTAAAGATCTATTAACTAAAAATAGACATAAAATATCATCAGGAAATCAATGAAAAAATTGCGGTTGAGTTTATAAAGAAATTTCAGCATCTCTTAGAAATTGAGAAAATAATAATATCAATGGTATTATAGTAGTTTATGATGATGAATTAGAATTTTATTTAAGAAATATAAATTATAGAATGGCAAAAATAATTGATTTTAATAGGAATAATCTCAAGAATTATAATAATGGTTTAGATAAAGATTATATAAATATTGTTAGTTTAAGTTCTTTTTTAAGAAATCCCATACCTTTTATTAATAAAGCAAAAGATAAAAGAGAATATTATGAATATTATAATATAAAATATGATTTTCATAATTAGTAGTAATTTATGGAATCTATAAAACAAAAAATTGATATTTCTCATCTTACAGAAATTCATAATAATAATTTAAATAATATACAATCAATAATTAATAGATTAAGTAAAATAGGTTATATCTTAATAAGTACAGCATTTACTTTTTCAACAATTTTATCATCAATAATTTTTAATATTAATATTGTAGAAAGCATAAGAATTATATTTTCTGTATTATTAATAATTGTTGTTATTATTTTATTTATTTGTAATTTATCAAATTTAAAAAATGAACGAATTTTTATAAAAATATATAATGAAAAAATTAAGATGAATTTAGAACATCTAATAAAAGAAGAAAATCCGGCTTATTTTATTTTGCAATTAAATTTTATAAAATTTAAAAGTGAAATAAAAACTTTTGATAAAAGTCTTTTTAAATCTTGATTAACCCTTTTATGAGGGACCATTTTTCTTTTTTCAATAATAACTTTATTTGTTTCAATATTTATTTAAGTGAATTAATTAACTATATTTTAGTGTGATCAATATTTTATTAATGACATTTTTTATATAATGAAAACTTTGATATTAAATCAGTAAATTTATTATAATTTTCTTTATTAATAGAAATATTTAAATTACAATCTATCATTAAGTATGAATTATCGATATCTGGTTCAAGTATAATTTCATTATTTTGAATATTTTTATATTCTTTATCAGTTATATTTAATATTTTTCTTTATTTTTTAATAATTTAATTCTATTGATATCATTTTAATTTATTTTAAAAATTGAATCATCATTTAAATTAGTTTCATTGATAACAACATTTATTTTAATTTTTGTATTATTTTTTTACATAATTCAATTATTTTATTAACTTCAGATATACCAAGTGATTTTCCTTTTATATTTCTAGTAGTTATATTATTTATTTGTTCAGGTAATAAATCGATACTTAATCCGGATACATCTACTATTTTAATTATTTCTTCTAATTTATTAATATCATTAAATATGAGAGACATTTGTTATTATTGAAGTTTCATAAAATTGATCTTTAGACAAAAAAAAGATTTAAAATATTTTTATATAAGTTGGATCTCCCAGCTATATTTATATATCTAATTCTATTTTCACTTAATATGCATCAATTACTTTTTTATAATCAATATTTATATTATCTGTTTTGTCTATAAAATAGAACTTACATGACATGTTACATTTTTTAAATATGTGATAATTAATTTTTATTTTTGTTCTAAACTACTAATAATATCTCCTTATAATATTAAAAAAAATCATTTTTATTAAAATGATTTTTTTTAATATTAATTATCAGCTTTATTTCTATTACAAAGAATATGAACTGCTTGTAAATTAGAGACATCATTACTACCACCCAGTGCTTTTGGTACTATATGGTCTATGTTTCACGAGAATTTACCATTAGATTGTTCACTTTCATGTGCACCAAATAATATTATTCCATTACAATTTCTTATACCACATATTTTATGATTATTAGGACCACAATCTTTATTATTACAATTACAATTTATAGCATTATCTCAAACTTGTTTATCTTTCGAACTTATTGACATTATATTTCTACTTTCATTTTTTATTATTTATTTTATTAGAGGAATCTTTAATTTATCTCTAATAATTAAATTTTATCTTTTATCTTTTATAAAAGATAATTAACTATGCGAATTTCTATATATTTATTAATCTAAATTTCTTTAAAAATTATTTTTATGAGTTACTACTAATCTTTTCATGATACAAACATATTTAATTCTAATTTATTATTATGATCTAAAATTTCTTTCAATATATATAAAAAAAACACTAATTTATAATTAGTGTTTTTTTTATATTGCATTTAATTACTTGTAATTAAATTATTTACTACAACATTGTTTAGAAACTGGAGGAGTACCTTCAGCATTACCAACAACAGCATCAATTTGAACTAATGCGTCATATTGAATGTTAGCAACTTCAACAATTCTTCCAGCTGGAATTAATGTAGGAAAGAAAGTTTTTAAAACTTCTGAAATTGTATTAACATCTGAAATATTTTTAACAAAAATATTTAATTTAACAACATCAGCCATTTCATGTTCAACGTTTTCAAGAATATTTTTCATATTTTCTAAACATTGAGTAGTTTGTTCTTTAATTCCACCACTTACTAATTTATTATCAAGATCAACTGGGAATTGAGAAGAAAGATTATTATAGTGACTAAAAGCAACTGAATGAGATAAATGACTACATCTATAAACTTTACAAGAATTATTAGCTTCAATAACGATTCCGTGACGGTCTTCAACAATTTGAGGAGGCGTTCCATCACCATGTGAAATAACTGTTTCAACTGATACTAAAGCACCATGAGCTAAGTCAACAACTTCAACAATAGATAAAGCTGGTAAGTAATCAACTGCTCTAGCAATAGCTGAATCTGGGAAGAATGTTTTATACATTTCTTTAATAGCAACTGTTTCTTTTAAATCTTTTGTATAAATAGTTACTTTTACAATGTCATCAAATGGAACATCAATGTTCAATAAAACATTTTTAACATTTGTTAAAGCTTGTTTTAATTGTTCTTTAGCTGTAGTACCAACTATTTTTCCTGTTTTAGGATCAATTGGTAATTGAGTTGTAATGTTATTATAATGGCTAAAAGCAATTGATTGTGAAGATAATTCACATTTAGGTGCATTTTCAGTATTAGTAACAACTTGAACAATATCACCAGCTTGAGGTGCATTAGGAATAGTTCCTTCTCCACAAGTAATAACTGCTTCAATTTGAACTAAAGCATTTAATGGGATATCTTTAACGATTACTTCTGTTAAAGTTGGTAAATGAGTTTTAAAGATTGTTTTATAAACTTCTTCAACAGCTTCCATATCTTTAATATTTTTAGTAAAGATTGTAATTCTAATTACATCATTCATTACATGATTAATACTTGTAATGATTTCTTCAAGATTTTTAAATGATTGAATTGCTTGTTCTTTAATTCCACCACTCACTAATTCATTTGTTTTTGAATCTAATGGTAGTTGAGCTGAAAGATGGTTATAATGACTAAAAGCTACTGTTTGTGAAAAATCACAAATCCCCTTAGCTACTTTGTCAGTATTTTTTGCTAATACTACGTTTAAGTTACTCATGTTTGTCCTTTATTTTTATTTTAAAAATTTATTATATAAAAATGTTATCACCATTTTTATAAATTTGATAATAATAAAATATTACTTTTGTTTTTTAACAATAAGATTTAATTAAATTTAGGAAATCTTTTTCAAAATCTGTATTTATAGAATTTGAATTTTTAAAAAGATTTGAGCTTTTGAAATATTCTTCTAAATCTGAATCTTTGTATATTATTTGGAAAAAATTAATTATTTTTTTAATAAACTCTAAATCCGATCCAACACTATCTAATTTTTGAATTAATATTTTATATATATTATTACCATTTGAAATATTTTTATTAGATAGAAATTCTATAAAAAACAATGTCATTAGACATATTGCTAGATTATCAATATTTTTGTTTAATAAATAGGTTTGTTTTTCAGAATTATAAATGATGATAATTTCTGCAATTTTTTTAATAATTTTTCTTCTAATGTATTTCTAATATTAAGATAATATTTAGAAAAATGATAATCATTTGAATATTTTATATATTGATAATTATTTAATTTATATTTATTTAATAAATATGTTGTTTTATCTATTTCATCTAAATCATGTACATAATCAATAATTTTTGATAAATAATTTTCATTGACATCATCATTTTCTGATATAGGCAAATCATAATAATTCATAATAGATTTATTAATACTTTTTAAATCTAACATATATATAATTACAATATTTTTAATATTAAATATATGTTTTTAAACTTCAAATAATTTTATATTAAAATTTGGATTACATCTATCTAAATCATCAATAAATATATAAATATCATGATTATCATTATCTTTAAAATATTTTTGAATCTCTACTTTTAAATTATTAATGTTTATAATATTTTCCGTTTTTTTATTTATTTCTTCTTTTTTATTTTGAACTTCCTTTAATCCTGCATTTACAATATTAAAAACTTTATTTTCTTTAAATACTTCTTTTAATGAACCTTTTAAAAAAGGAGCTACATATTTTAATATACCGCTAATAAGCATGTTTTTATTGTTACTTAAAATATCTCAAATCATTTCAATAGGATTATCTAAAAAATCATAATCTCAAGCACTAATTTTTATAATATTATTATAATCAATCCCTGTATTTTCATTATTTTTTATATATTTCTCTATTTGATTAAAAAATGTGGTTTTACCATCACCTCAACGACCATTTATAACCATATTATAAGAAAACATTTCATTATTAAATTTTGGTTTTTCTTTCATTTTTTTTATGAATTGTTTGACCTCTAATTCACGACTAAGTTGTTCAATTTCTATTTCAGGACTTGATTCTTCAACTTCTAGTTTATTTGTACTCATTTAAATTATTACTTTCTCTTTTATCTCTATTTTTAAATCTATTCTTTTAAATAAGAATAGATAGATTATTTACCATATTATCTTTTTAATTTTATCTATAATTTTTTTATTATTATCAATTTTTCAATTTCCAAATCAAAAATTTAAAGAAGGTATTCAAACATGTTCTTTGATCTTTCAAAAACCTAAATTATTTAAAAATTTAATACATTTTAAATAATCATCTTCTAAATCAATAACATTTTTAACAATTGCTTTTTTTCATTCTTGTTGATATTCTATTCCACTATAAATATCATTAAGTTCAGGAATGATGAAATTACATATTCCTCCAACACCAACTCTTTCATTTTTATTTTTGTCTTTATGAGGAAATTGAAATATTTTTATATGAAGAACTAAATGTTCTAATAAATTGCAATAAACTAATCTATCTCCTTGTTGATAAGAATAAGGATTCTTTAAGGCATATTCTTTAGTAGATAACATTATGGCTTTATCTTCATCAATATGATGAATATATAGACCATCTTTACTTCTTTTAATTTTACTATTAATTGATTTAAATGTATTTGTAGCAAAATAAGATCCATTAATGATTCCATATTTATTTTTTAAAAAGTTACAACAATCATCATAATTCATATTTAATAATGTTTGTATTTCACTCATTATTTCCTATCCTGATTTTTTAAATTATTAATATGTTTTTTATTATTTTATATACTATATATGCCTAGCATGTAGATCGCCATACCAGTAATACATAATTCTTGATTTTCAAAAAAAATTTTAACATCAATAATAGCATTACAATGAAAGTTATCTATAGTTTTATAACTATCTTGACTTGCAATTTGTCTTAATTCATTTTTAAGATCTTCTAAAACTAAATAGAAATTACCAGCAGAACAATGCATAGAAGTTCCTATTAGTCCAATAGTTTTATAATCTTTATATGCAATATCAGATAATGTAGTAATTACTATTTCGTTATTTTTATTTGTCATTTTATTTTTAGTCCTTTTATATTTTTGTTTAATAGTTAAATAAATATCAAAATATAATTATTTATTTTCGTTATAAACTTCTAAGAAAATTTGAGAAGTAGTTTTATATTTAGGATCATTTTTATTTCCTATTTTTTTAGATTCAGTTTTCTTTTCAATGATTTTATTTACTATTTCTTTTCTTTTTTCAGATTTAAGTTTTTCAAATCAATTTTCACCTTTATTAATCAAACCTAATTGGTTTCAAGTATAAGTATTTCCACCATCATTATTATTTCCTGAAGAGTTTCTTACTATATTATCCATATTAGCATCTTTATTATTTGAAAATTCTTTTGTAATACAAATATCATAACTTCATATTCTTTTCTTTTCATCCATTTTAATCAGTGTTATAACACTTGTTGATTCTTCAGTATTATAAGTTTGATATTTTTTTCTTTTTACAACATCTTGAAAAGTTTGAAAAATTTCATTTCTTATTTTTGTTGGGTCGTTTGGATAATATTCTGATTCAGAATTTTTTGTAAGTATCATTAAATAATCAAGATCATATTCACCATTACTATTTTTAATATTGAAATTATATTTATCAGATCCAACACTTTTTATAATAAATTTATATTTTTTACTTAATAATTCTCTAACTTCTTTTATTATTTGAATAAATTCATTTCGTGCTACTTTTGTTTCTTCATTAGTTAATACTTCAAATATCATATATTCCTTATTTTAATTTTTAATTAATATCAAATTATAAACTATGGAAAAAAGAATACATATTTATTAGAAAAAATAGAAAAATATTTAGAAAAAAAAGAAAAATTATTAATAAAAATTAAATATTATTTTCTATCTCCGATCCTTCTTTTGTTTCTTCAATTTTATTTAATGCTTTTTCAGCTTTAATAACGAAGATAATAGAAGCTATTGCTCCTTGAAGGATAATAGTCATTCCCACTCATAACATTTTATCTTTATTGATTTCTTCATTTTCTCAATCAGTAGTTATAATTTTATAAGCCAATTCAATATCATGAACAAATAATATTATTAATCCGATTACAATAAGAATAAGGCCAGCAGTCTTAGTAACAGCAAATGCAATTAAAATAGCTCCTATTATTTCAAAAATAAGAATAATAGGAAGCATAATATATGATGTTATTTTAATATTTCTTAGTTGTTCTTTAATAGATTTATTTCTATTTTTATAATTAAAGTTAAAGGTTTTATTCATCATCAGGTGTATTAATATTAATTAAACTTTCTAAACTATTTTTAACAAAGATAAGAGATGATATAGGGCCTATTATTGATAAAGTTCTTCATCCACTCTTTTTCTTTTGAAGATTCATTTCTTCATTTTGTCAATCTGTTTTTATCATTTTAATAGCTAAATAAATATCAATAATATTAGTTATTAAAATAAAAGAACCTATTAATGAGCAATAAAGTATAAACTCTCATAATAGAGGTTCATATTTAATAATTAAAAGTGTGAATCCCACAATAGATGATATAAAAATAGCGCCCATAAAAATAAGTGAAACAATTGAAAGTTTTTTAATCTTATCAAGATCTTTTTTAATTATGTCCATTTTATATATCCTTTACTATAATTATAATCAATTAATATTTATTGATTTCATTATTTTCTATATGTCTTTGTAATAATTTAAGTTAATTCTTATTATTTTCTATAAACTTTATCAAGTGTTTCACCTTTTTGATTTTTTCAGTCTTCTCAACCACTACTTGTATAATAACCTTTTGCAAAATTACTTGCTCTAGAAGGAGATAATGATTTAATATCTATTAAAACTTTATATTCTAGATTGTCTCTTTTAATAATGCTATTTTTTTCTCAATCTATTAATTCATTTTCCATACTTTGAAGTGTTTTATAATTTTCATTATAGTAATTAGTATTAACATCCATTTTTTCTTTTTTTCCAGTAATAAGAGGAAGAACAGAATCAGATAAAATAGTTATTTTTCCGTTTTCGAAGATAGATTTTGCTTTATTGCAACTAAATACTTCATTAGATTTATTAATATTTTTTGTTTCAGTTAAAGTTATTCCAGCACAAAATAATAGAATATCTATATCTGAAATCAAATTTAATAATTTAATTTCTTCAAATTTAGTAACATTGGGTTTTTTATTTCTTTCATCTTTATTCATCATTTTTCATGATTTTCCATTTTTTAGTTCTGAAATATAATGTCATTCTAAATAATCAATAAATGTTTTTGATAAAAGATTAGTATCACTAATAAAAACAATAGATTTTGTAAAATCTTTTTCTTGTCTATTATGATCAGTTAAACGATTTAAAATATCAGTTGCTTGACCAACATAAAGACTATTATTATCATCATTAATTAAAAAATAAATACCAGAATTATTTATATTTTTTTCATTTTTTATAGATCTAATTAAATTTCTTGGAATTTCCAAACATCTTATATCATTATTGTTTAAACGGTGAACTTTAAAACCTTTTAATTTTCCTATATTAACTTCTGTTTCTAAAGCAACTAATGCCAATGTTTCTAAACTAATTTTTTCAAAATTACTGTTCATTTTTAAAAACCTCATTTATTTAAAAAGATAAAAAAATAATAGATGTTACTCCATTATTCAACTTATAAATTATATTATTTTTATTTAATAAATTACTATTGAATTTGAGCATCATTGTTTAATTTATCTAAAGTAATATTAGCAAAAATTAATGATGATATAGGGCCTAATAATAACAATGTTAATAGTCCTCATAATAATTTATCATTATTAATTTCTTCATTTTTTCAATCAGTAGATATTATTTTAATGCCTAATATTATGGAAATAATAATTGTTACAAAAAAACCAATAATTGTAAAAATAAGGACAATACCAACAATTGATATTTTTTTTATTTTAGCAGCTTCATCAATAAGTGGATTATTAATTATTTCTAAATTTTCTGTTTCCATATTTTGATTACCTCATATTTATATTTTTTGATTTTTATTATATTCTTAATTATGATTATCTTCTCTGTCATGATTATCTTTTTGATTAGAATTAGATTTTTTAATATCTTCAGGAAAAAAATCATCAATAGATCTATCAATATCAATAGATTTATAAATATTCATAGATTTAATACAAAATATTAAAGAAGCTATAGGTCCTAATATAATAAAAATTAATACATGTCCAAAAGTAGCTCTTTTTAAATAATTAATTTCATCATTTTTTCAATTATTAGTAATCATTATAATTCCTAAAACAAAGAAATTAATAATAAGAGAAATTACTGTAAAAAAAAGCCCTGCAATAAAACCTGGATGATAAATATTACTAGAACTAGGAGGTTTATTAGGTTCATTAAAAGAAAAACCTAATATTAAACCTAATACAAATGTACATGTTAAAAAAATTGATATTATTAACATAATAGTAACCTTTTTTAACAAAAATGATTTTTCATCTTCTGTAATTCTGCTCATTTTTATATCCTTATTTTAAAAAAAATAATGAATTTTATTTCATTATTTAACTTATAAATTATACTATTTTTACTTAATAAGTATTATTAAAATTGTGAATATCTTTATCTAATTTACCTAATACAAAATTAGTAAAATAAAAGAAAACAGTTCTAATCATAATTTAGTATTATTAATTTATTATTTTTTTAATCATATAGATATTATTTTAATATCGTTAGTATTAAAATAATCTAAATAATTATTAATGCATCATTCATTTTTTCTTTTCTTTAGTTTCTAAAAGATTCTTTTCTCAATTTTTTCATCTCAATCTCAATATAAAAACATTGTTTTATATATTCGTCTATTTTTCTTTTTTAAATTCAAAAGGATTTAATATAGAACTCTTACCTACTCCATTAGCACCACTTATCATAATTATCTTATTCATAAATTACATCCATTTTACTTGTAGTATTAAATCCTTTTGAATTTAAATAAGTTCTAAATAGTTCAACACTTTTATCTAAAATTGATAATTCTTTTGTTTCAAAACTAAGTGTATATATCATTGTAGATTTATTTCCTGTTTCAACAATAACAACATTGTTTTCTCTTTCATTTTCTAATCTTACTTTTGATATGTTCTATTGTTATTGCAATAGGTAATACCACAATCATTGCTCCATCTACTCCTAACATAGTTATTGATAGTGATTTTAAATTTTGTTTTATTCATATTATTTTGAATTTTTCTTAAAGATATTTAGTTGTTCTTTAATATCTCTTTTTTATTTTGCAATCTCAACTTTACTAATTTTTAAAGTGTTTTTCATTTCTACAACGATTACATGTTTTAGCATGGTCTGGTATTAATTACTTTTGAACAATTATGACAATTTCTTAATTTTTGAACTTAACATATTAGTATTATTGCTATTATACTATAATAACAATAATACTAATATTGAAAAATAAAAGCGGATTTGAAGCAAAAGAATTAAGGATAAATAAAAATGAAAACAAATATATTTTGTTATGGAACATTGCAAAGCCAAATACTTCAAAAAAAATTATTTAACAAAACATTTGAAACAAAAAAGTGTACATTATTGAATTATATTAAAATGTCAGATGAAACACCTTATTTTTATATCAAATATACTAAAGGCAGAGATTTAGAAGGGTTTATCATAGAAGTTGAAAATGATGATTTATTTTTTATTGATAAATGAGAAGATGTTCCATATTATGAAAAATATGAATGTGAAGTAATTGATGATAAAAACAATAAAATAAAAGCTTATTTTTATAATAAAGATCCAGTTGGTGAAAGTAAGATTGCTGATAATAAAAATATTTTAAATGATATAGAGATAAAAGATTTAGCTGCATCTTTAACAGAATCTTATAACACTAATTTTTTTGATTTAAATTATATATTAAGTTGCTATAAATATAACGATAATATAGACTTAATTTCACTTTTTAAAAATATGAATAATGTAGAAAACAAATTTAATGAACAGATAAAAAAATGTGATCTTGAAATAAAAGAATCAGAGGGTAAATTATCTGAAATTAATATTGAAATAATAGGTACTAAAAAGTTAAAAATTAAATTTGATGATATGTCTAATGAAATTCATTCATCATATTTAGTAGCTAAAAGAATAAACAACGCTTCTGTAAATAAGAATTTCATAATATTATATTTTTATTTTATAAATAAAAATGAAGAACCTGAAATAATGGTTTGTGATTTGAGAGAATCTAAATTTGAAATACTTTTAGATAATAAATGATTTTCTAAAAAAGAATTTTTAATACATTTAGAATTAAAAGAAGTTACAAAACCATTATTTTATATTTGTTTTAAAGAAAAAATTAGTGATGATACTAGAGAACTTTTATTCTTAAATAGAAGAGAAGTTCTAGGAAGAGTTTGTGATAAAGAAACATTGAGCCAAATGCATAAAAATTTAGCTTTTTATGATAGTGCAAAGATTTTTGCTAATAATAATATGATTATAGAAGAATCTAAAACATTCAGTACATCATGACAAGAAAGATTATTATCTGAAATATATACTTTATATATATTGGATATATTAATATGTAATATCATAGTTAATGAAAAATATTCTATGATTGTTGATCGTTTTTGATCTTTATATAATTTAGAAGAAAAATTCAATTGATTTTTATTAAATGAAACATTAGATGAATTAAAAGAATTCGAGAGAAATACAGGTAATTTTTTAATAAAAATAGATATTGATAATCTATTTGAATGAAAAGCATCAAGTGTTCTAGCTTCTAACATTTTTTCTTCTTTAGGATTTAATAAGTTTGAAATTCTATCTTTAAAAAGAAGAGAAGAATTTGATAAAATAAAATTATATTTTAATGAATTACAATTTAAAAAAGATAAACAAAAAAATAAGAGAATACAAATGTTCAACAGTTTTTTAATGGCAACTATGACATTTTTATTATCTTCATCATTAATAATAGATTTTTTAAGAGATAT
>SAMEA5043681__coassemble_258_pt1 | contig 17672 bp, 29 predicted proteins | sample SAMEA5043681__metabat2_low_PE_001 | metagenome-assembled genome bin SAMEA5043681 (sample SAMEA5043681) | Gadus morhua | reverse complement strand
GGAATTGCTGTAATGGCAATGGCTCTTGCTTTAATTGAAATTGCTAGTGCTAGAAATGATAATCTTGGATTAATTGGTTGATGTAAGGCTTTTAATAGCCGTATTATTTATAAAGCTTCAAAAAATTTGATGTTTTATATTTATTTACCTTTGACTTACTTCTTTATGCCTCTATATGCTTTATTGTCTCTCCAAGATGCTATTGGTGCCTTTGGTACCACTTTAGCAGCTGACGGTACAATAAACTATGGTAATCCTAATTTAGGTGCCGGTAGTTCTGATTGAATAATATGAACTGTTATTTCTTTATGTATTTCAGCATTCTTTATTTTTGGTTCAGGATTGAGTTCAAAATTTGGTAATGTAGCTAATATAATAATTACTTCATTGAAATTTATTCCATTAGGTATTGCTGCTGTTATTGGATTTGTTTTTCTAGGAATGAATCCAGGAGCTGTTGATGCTATTAATCCGCTACCTCCTCCTATTCCTCTTCCTGATCCTACTATTCCAGTAGTTCCAGCAAGTCTTGCATCATTTTCAGGATTAACTCCTGCTTTTGGTATGATTATTGCTATTGGTGCAATTTTCTTTGCTTATGATGGTTTCTATGTTACTTCTGGTATGCAATCAGAAATGAAAGAACCTAAAAAGACTCCCTTAGCTATTTTATTTGGTTTAGGAATCATGACAGCTATTTATTTATTAATTGCTGTTTCTATGTCAATGAATGGTTCAGGATCTTTCTTTGGATTTGGTGATTGATTATACAGTATAAATATGGCTTGATTTTTTGGATTAACAAATTTATTAATTGCTGTTGGTATTTTAGGAGTTCTTAATGGATTCTCTATTTGAGCTCCAAGATTTGCAGAAGATCTAATTGCTGAAAAAGAATTACCAGGTTGAAGTAAAAATATTGATAAACTGAATTCAGATAAACCACTTGTTGGAATTAAATATTCTGTTATTATATCTTTACCAATCGTGCTTTTATTTACAATAATAGGCGCTATAGGTTATGTTGATTCAGGTGCTTATACTACTGCTGGTTATACTTCTGAAATGGTTAAATTATATTCATTTGCAGATTTAATGGCAACATGAACTGCTGTATTTGTATTTGGATTTATTTCATTATCTATTTTAGGTGGAATTAAAAACAGAAAAACTCAATTAGTTGTAACTGATGAGAAAAAATACTTCATGTCAACTGGTTGAATTGCTGTTATAGTTAACTTCTTAACATTGTTCTTAACAGCATTTGCTCCATTTTATGATTTATTTATGTTAATACCTGCTTCAAATACTATGACTACTCTTCCAGACGGATCACAAGGATTATTTGAAATAAGCTCTGAAATATTAATTTCTAGAATTATGTTAGTTCTTGTATTCTTCTTAATGGTTGGTTTAATGTTCTTACCAACTATATTCTCTGATAAAAAACTTATCAAACAATATGGTAGTATTGAAAATGCAACTCAAGCATTAGGTTTAGATCAAAAATAATATATTTTTAAAATAAACAATAAAAAAAATAACACTGAAAAGTGTTATTTTTTTTATTCTAGTCTTTATAAGACAAGTGTTAATTTTCAATCATTGTAATCTTTGGATTTTATTATGTGAAAATAAGTCAGATATTGTATTTATTATAGTTAAATTAAGAATAATACAATATTGATTATTTTAATCTTAGTAAAAGAATAAAAAATTTTTAATAATTAAAATGATTTAATATTTTTGAATTAATAATTAGAATACTTCTAAAAAAGGATATTTGTTAAACAAATTATTTATATTTAGATCAATAAAAAAAAATAACACCGAAGTGTTATTTTTTATCTATCAAAATAACTATTAATTTAATGAGATATAACTCTACTAAATATAACTTTTTTGTTTCTCTCTCATAAATATTAAGATATCATCAACATTATAACCAACTAATAATCTATATGGAGCATTAGCTTTATATTGGATAATAATAGGTCTTTTTAAAATAATAGGATTTTTTACTATTAAATCAATTAATTGCTGAGTAGTTAAATCATCAATGCAAATACCTTTATCAATTAAAATTTCACTTCTCTTTGAAATAATATCATGGAATCCATTTTCTGTTAAAGATAATATATCCTTAAGTAATTTTTCGTTGATATCATCTTTTAAAATATTTATACCTGAAAACTTTAATAAATTTTTTGTAAAGAAATTTAAAGTCTTAGAAGATGACTTACAACTTTTTGTATATAGAATAACTGTCATAGATTCTCCTTATTTGTATATTTTTAATTATATAACTAAAAAAAAATAAAGCAATAGAATAAAAAAATGTAAAATAATTATATATTGTTTAAACTAAGGTTAAAATGAATTATAAAATTATCAATTTTAACAAAACAGAAAAATCAGAAGAAGTTCAAAGTTCTTTAAATAAAATGCTTAAAAAAGCATTTTTTGTGAATATAGATAGAGATTTTATATTTAATATTGGTGGTGATGGTTCTTTTTTAAAAGTAGCAAAAGATTATCATAATTTTGATAAAAAAATAATTGTTAATATTCCATCAGGTTCATTATCATTTCTTGAAAGTTCAAGCATAGAAGATCTTTCAAAAGTAATTACAAATACTTATTTTTATAATAATTTCCAAGTTTTAAAAGTAAAAATAAATAATATTGAATATTTTTCTTTGAATGAATTATATATAAGAAGTAATTATCTTCATAATTTTTCTTTAAGTATTAATAATACATTATTTGATAATTTCTACTCGAGTGGATTAATTTTTGCAACTATTATTGGTTCAAGTGGAGTTAATAGATCAAATAATGGACCACTTCTACTTCCTAATTCTAAAAGTATTATACTCTCAACAATAGAACCTTTAAATAATAAATTTTATAAAACATTTCCTAATGCAATTATTTTTAATGATAATGAAAAATTTCAAATTAAGTTGAACGATAAAGTTAAAAAATGTATTTTAGTTATTGATGGAGATGAAGAAATAATTTTAAACAAAAATGATAAAATAGAAATCGAAGTTATTGAATCAAAAGCAAATATGTTAATTGATTTCAGTACTGAATCTTGAATTAAAAGAATAAGAGAGAAGTTAAAATAAATGAAAAATAAAACAAAAATAATTAATATTCTTTCATTTGGAGTGCTAGATAAAAAAGTTAAAGAGAAAATCAAAAGTAATGAAAATAATATTAATAATGATTTAAAAAAATCTGATCTAATTCCATTTGATTTGAATATATTTTTTAAATATATTGGTACAAAAGATAATATAATAAGTTCTAAATCAACTTTAAATTCGATAATATTAAATTTAAAAGATATTAATATAGTAGATAAAGATCGGCTTAAAAAAATAGGTATCAAAGGAATTTTAGTAAATGAGAACTCAATAACTTTAATTTTAGGTAACTATGCTGGAGAATTAAAAAAACAACTACAATTGTAGTTGTTTTTTTAATATTCTATTTTATTAACTATTTTGAATCATTCATAATATTTAACATAGTTGTATGAGAGTTTTGCATATTTTCTCATAATTTTTCTAAATCAGTTGTATTTTTAAATTTTTCTAAAATAAAAGCAATTATTTTTTCATCTAAAAAAGCTCTTTTAGCATTTTTTAAATTTTCATCATCATTAATGATTTCTCTAATTGGTTGATTTGTATTTTCATAGTATTGATTTAAAATTTCTTTTAATTCTTCATCTGAAACAGAAATATTATAATTTTTTGCTATTTCATCAAATATCAATATTCTTTTTATAAAAAATATTGTATTAAGTTTAATAGCTTCATCATTTAAAGGTTGAGCATTCTCAACTTTTTCTGCGATACTTTTATTTATTCTGTCAGAAATTTTTTCAATATCTTCATCATTAATATCAAATTTAAAAGATTTTTCAATAATATTTAATGCAGCATTAAGAATATTATCTCTTATTAATATTTGCATAATGTATTCTTCTTTGCTTTCGTCAGAATGATTTTCAAATACTTTATCAATTCTACTTCTATGAACATCAAGAGAAACTTTATCAACTAATAGTTTTTCAATAATAATCTTTTCTGATCAATTAATATTTTCTGCTTCAGTAATTTTACTTTTTAATATTTGCATTTTGCCCTCTTTTTATAATTCCATTGTGTCTTCATCTTCATCTTTGTAAAAAGAATAAGATAAGTCATAATATGATAAATTTTTATAGTTATTGAAGTAATGAATATTTTTATCATTACTATTTAATTTAGTACTATTAATAGTAGTTACAAAAAAGTTACTACTTTGTAAGTGTTCTAATACTTCTGGTTTTTGTGTCATTACACAAACTTCACTTATTAAGAACTCATTTTCTAAATTTAATTTAACAAAACCTTCTAAATTTAAAGATTTCTCATAGGAAATATATTTAAAATCAACATTTTTTAAGAACGGATATAATTGTCCTATGTTATCACAAACATCTCTATTGTATGTCACAATCATTTTAACATTATTTTCATAACAATTTTTAAAAAAATCATTAATAATAGGGTTAAGACCATTTTTAGCTAAAGCAAATAAATTATCTCTGAATTCTAATTTTCAATAATCATAAAAGAATTTGTAATCATTTGGACTTAATAATTCTTCAAATAAGTTTGCATTTTTAAAAAAAGCAGGATTGTCATCAATCAATTCAACCATTTTTGGTTTATCTTTTAACCATTCAATAATTTTAGGATTGTTTTTTACCTTAGTTCAAATTATTGAAGATAATTTTAAATCATCAATAATATATGGAAACAAATCTATATAAATACATTTAAGCATTAAATCTACCTCAATTAATAGTATTATATATATAATAAATATAAAAACAAGATTATTAAATTAATATTGTATTTAAGCTTAAAAAAAAGATTTCTTATTTTAATATTAAAATAATGAAATATGGAGAAACATGAATAGTAAAATAAGTTTTTTGCCGTTAAGCGGCATGGATGAAAAGTATAATAATAGTTATTGTCTTGAGATAAATGATGATATCTTTATTTTCAATGCTGGTATTGATGCATTAATAGATAATAAATTAGGAATTAGTAAAATAGTTCCAGATTATTCTTACTTAGTTAAGAATAAGGATAAGATAAAAGGAATCTTTATTGGTACACCTACATATGAAAATTTTGGATCACTTCCAATGTTATTAGATAAGATAGGGTTTGATACACCTATATTTACATCTGAAATTGGAAAAAAAATTATTGAAAATTTATTTGAGAAACAATTTAAAATTACAAATAAAACTTTAAATTTTCAAGTTTTAAATTATTTAAAAGACTTTCAATTGAATGGACTAACATTTACTGCTTTTAAAATTGCAAATTCAATTCCATATTCTTGTGGGTTTGTTATTAAAACTCCACAAGGAGCAATAGTTTTCTTAGATGACTATTTAGTTTTAAATGAACAATCACTTCCATTTCATTCACAATTATTGAATTTAAAAGATATTCTAAAGGGACAACAAGTTTTATTATTAGTTACTAAAACAGGATTAGTTAATGAAGTTAATAACTTTACAGCTCCTAGTCATTCAATAAAATCTTTTTATGAAAAAATAATGACTAATACAGATGAAAGAATTATTATTGGTTGTAATGCTAATGATATTTATAATATTGTGTCTATTAGTCAATTATGTAAGAAATTTCAAAAACCACTTATTATATATAGTAGAAACTTTATTGATATCTTTAAAAGTTTAATAAGAACTAATATTATTAATCAAAAAGGTTTATTACTTCTACCACCAACTGAAATTAATAAATCAAAAAATGCTGTTGTTTTAATAATCGGTAGTAATGATTATTTAATGAATAAGTTAAGCAGATTACATAAAGATGAAGATAAGAACTTAAAATTAAGAGAAAAAGATAATTTTATTGTTAATATTTTTAGAAAACCAGGTTATGAACTTCCTATAAGTGCTATTTTAGATAATATAAGTAGATTAAATGTTAATACATTTACACTAGCTAAAACTATTAAACCACTTCAAGCTGGTAATGAAGATCATAAATTATTGTCATCACTTTTAAAACCAAAGTATATTATTCCAATAGGTGGTTTATATAAATCACAAATTCAATATTCTGATCTTATCCAAGAAACATGAGTGACTAAAGATAAAATATTAATTTTAGAAAATGGTGAATTTGCAAGATTTGAAAATTCAGAATTATTAAAAATTAAAAACGATAGTATTAAATTAACTCAACAATATACAGGTGCAAATCAAAATGATATTGAACCTTCAACACTTTATGAAAGACAGCAAATGTCTGAAAATGGTGTTATTTGTGTTAATTTAACTTTAAAAAAAGTTGAAAAAAATGTTGAAATATTAAATTTATCTATTTCTGATTATGGAATTATTAATTATAATGATTCAATGAGTAAAACACTTCTAGATGAAATTAAAGCTGATGCAAGAGAAAATATTTTAGGCTCTGTTTCATTTTTAAAAAATAATCAAATTGATTTTTCTGAAACTAAAATTGGTATCAAAAAATTAATAATTAAAAAGTTTGAAAGAAAACTTAAAAAAAGACCAATTATTTCAACTATTGTAACAGTGATTTAAAAAATAAAGACTACATATTATATTTTTAATATCATATGTATTTATTAAAAATAATGTATAATATTTAAATATATAATATTTGACATTTATTTAAAAGGAAAATTATGACTAAGAAAACTAAAAATATCGCTGCTAGTTCAATTTTATTAGGTTCGTTATTAACTACTGGTGCTCTTGGTTATTCTCTTTATGAGTTTCAAAATGCTAATGTTGTTCAAAATAATTCAGAAATTGCTGTTAGAGTTAATGACCCAATTGATGAAAAAGAAGTAATTAATAATACTAATACAAAAGCTCAACAAGAAGCAAATGGTGGTAGAGGTGTATTTATTATCATGTTAGTTTCACTTATTATTGGTGGATTAATTATTGCTAATATTATGATTTTATTACTATATTCAAACTATGGTAAAAGATCAAGAACATTTATTGAACAAAATGTTAATGGTAAAATATTAAAAGAAGAAATTACTGTTGCTATTGAAGAATATAAACAACGTCGTGATATTGTTGATACAAAAGTTGAAACTAACAAAGATAAAAAAGAATCAAAAGATAAAACAAAATCAAAAAAATCAGATAATGATAAAGTTGTTAAAACAAAAAAAGTTGATGAAAATAATGAACTAGGTGATGAAAAAATAGAATCAAATGATGATAATGTTAAATCATTAAAAGAAAAAGATTCTAAAAAAGACAAAGATTCTAAAAAAGATAAAAAAGAAAAAGATTCTAAAAAAGATAAAGAATCTAAAAAAGATAAAAAAGAAAAAGATAAAAAAGAAAAAGATTCTAAAAAAGACAAAGATAAAAAAGAAAAAGATTCTAAAAAAGACAAAGATAAAAACGAATCTAAAAAATAAAACTTTAAGTTTTATTTTTTTTTATATAATACAAATATGTATAAACTCATCATTAATGATTTTTTCAAAACAAATGAATTATTTGAAAAAATTAACAAAGCAATTTTTAATACTGTATTAAAAGAAATTCAAAGTGATAAATTTTATGAATTATCAAAAGTTTCAAAAGAAGAAATCAAAAAAATAAATAATGATTATCGAAAAATAGATAAATCAACAGATGTTTTATCTTTTGAATTAAAAGATAATGATTATTTATTAGGTGAAATTTTTATATGTGAAGAAATTTCAAATGAACAAGCAAAATCTAAAAATTTTAGTAAAAGATATGAAATTTGTTTATTATTTGCTCATGGACTTCTACATTTATTAGGATATGATCATCTTAATAAAGATGATGAAAAAGAAATGTTTGATTTACAAGAAAAAATATTAGAAGAATGTTTAATTTATAAAGGAATATATGAAGAATAATATTGTTGCAATTGTTGGTAAACCTAATGTCGGTAAATCAACACTTTTAAATGCTATTTTTAATCAGAAAAAAGCAATTGTTAATAAGAAACCACAAACAACAAGAAAACAGTCTTTTTTTATCTATAAGAACGATAATGTTAAAGCTATAATTATTGATACTCCAGGTTTTCACCTTCCTCATAACAAATTAGATAAGTTTTTAAATTGAGAAGTGAATAACTCTTTAAAATCATCTAATTCTATTCTTTATTTATTTGATATGACAAGAGAATTTGATGTTGAAGATAGAAATATTTTAAATAATATTTCAAAATATGACATTCAAAATAAAGTTTTAATTATTAATAAGGCTGAAACATCAAAACAAGAACTTATTGATGAAACAGCTAATAAATTAAAAGAAGATTTTAATTTTCAAACAGTTATCCAAATTTCAGCTTTACATAAAATTAATATTGAAAAAATTATTGAATATATTGAAACAACTTCAAGTGAAGATATTGATGTTTCATATTTTAAAGAACCAGATGATAAATTTATGATTGCTGAAATAATTAGAGAACAATGTTTAATCTTGTTAAGAAAAGAAATTCCATATGCTATTGGTGTTGATGTAACTACTAATAATTATGATGAAAAAACTAAAACTTTTTTTATTGATGCTGATATTATTGTTGAAAAATCAAGTCAAAAACCAATTGTTATTGGTAAACATGCAAGTATGATTAAATTAATTGGTACTAATGCTAGAATGGAATTACTTAATATTTATGATTGTAAAATTGTTTTAAAATTATATGTTAAAGTAGAAGAAGATTGAAGAAATAGCAATTATTTAATAAATAGTCTTGGTTATAAATAAATGGCAGAAAAAATTATTAAGGGATATTTAATAAATACTCATGATTATAATGTTTTTGATTCAATTATAACAATCCTTAATGATCAAAATGAAAAGATAGTTTGTTATGCACCTGGTGTTAGAAAAATAAGTTCTAAAAACGGTAGACTAATGCAATTTGGTTCATTTTTAGAATTTGAAATTTTTCATAGTATTGATAAAATGAGTAAGCTAAAGAAAATAAATTTACTTTCTGAATTAGATTTTGAATATTCTAATTTTATTTCAATTCATATAATGAATGATTTAATAAAAAATAATAATAATCTCGAAATTAATTTATTTGATTTATATCAAAGAAACATTATCAACATTTTAAAATTTAAAGATGATTTAATTGTTGCAATTTTATTATTAATTAATTATCTCCATTTATTAGAGATAGAAATAGATTTTAATAATTGTCAATGTAAAGAAAATATGAACATTAAAACAGTTGATATAGAGTCATTGAACTCAATGTGTGACTTTTGTTATGATAAAGAATATAGAATAAATACAAGTGTTTTTAATACTTGAAAAATATTTGATTTATATATTAAAAATGATTTTGATTCGAATCTTTTACCAGAGGTTGTAGAAAATAAGGTTTATTTTAATATAATTAAAATATTATCTATAATAATATATAAACACTTTAAGGTTTACACCTTAACAGTTAAACATAATTTTCAATAGGAGGTTTAATATGAATGTATTTGGTAAAAATGTTGAAATGAATAATGTTGCTATAAAAACTTATAAAAAGAAACATACTAGTATTATTGGTAGATCATCTTTATTTGCTGGTATTGGTTTTTTATTAACTTGTTTATTCGGATATGCTTTTTCATTTATATCAATACCATATAATGCGAAAATTATTATTATGGTAGCAGCTCTTTTAATCTCAATGGGGTTAAGTTTTTATGTTTCTTTTAAAACAACAGAAGTATCTTATGGTGTATATGCCATCTTATATTTTTCTTATTGCGTTAGTGCAGGTTTTACTTTTGAATCAATATTTAGTTTATTTAATGGTCAAGAATTATTATTAATTTTTGGTATAGCTGGTGGAATATTAACATTTACAGGTATTATAGGAATGCTTATTCCAGATAAAGTAGCAATGAATTTAATGAAATTTGTTTTTATTTTATTCGGAATTTATATGGTTTTATCATTATTTTTAATGTTATTTTTCTTTTTAATGCCCGGAACATTTGACTGAATTTTCTTTTTAATTTCAATTCTTTCTGGTTTAATTTCAATTTTATATATTGCTATTACATTTAATTCAATGTCAAGAACTGAAATGTTTATTAATGATAGTGGAGAAGAAGGAGATAAAACAGTTATTAATAAAATGTGTTTATTTTTTGGTTTTATTTTATTGACTTCAATTATTAATTTAATAATTATAATTGCAAGACTTTTTATTATTATCCGTTAAATTATTTTTCTTTTAAAGGTTATTTATTTTTAATTAAAACAAATATTTAATTCTATTATCATAGATATTTACCAACTCATTATAGTTACAATTACTTTTTAAAAAGTAAAATTAAATAAAATAAGAAGAAGTATGATGAAATCTAGTAAAAAGAAATATCTCTTTCTCTCTCATGATGATCAAAAAGAAATAAAGATTTTTGAAGTTTTTGTTAGAATAAAAAACTCAAAGAAAAGTTTTAGAGAACATTGCTAAAAGCAAGAATTGAAAATAACTATTGTTGAATGATATATTGATGAAATTATTGGTTATGTTAATTTGCATCATATAGATTAAAATAAAAATTAAGAATTAGATAAAAAATTTAGTTAATATAGAATTTTATGACTCAATGAAGATAATATAATTGAATCAAATATTTCATTTATTGAAGGAATATAGTGCTCAAGATCACACATATATTGTTTCTACTGAAAAAAGTAAATTATTTTAAATAAAGAAAGAACAGAGTTTTATTTAAGGAAATTATCAAAATTAAATAAAATAAAATTTTTAGTTTTTATTTAGAAAAATATTTTTAATTACTAATAAAATGAAACATTCATAAAATCCTTATATATTTTATATATAAGAACGGTTTATAATATAAAATAAATAATATGAAAAAATACATAAAAAAAATTAGTTTATTGCCAATTATATTAGGAGCAACTGCTCTTTGCAATTTATTACCAACTATATTACTTAGTAATACTAATTTAATATCAAATGAAAATATTTTATCAATAAATATTAATAAGACAGAAGTAGAATTTACTAGAAGTATGGCTAATGATCTTATTGCTAAAAAACAATTAGATCCTAATTGAGATGGTAGTTTATCAGGAATTGATTTTGGATTAGCTACTAGTATTGGTGCATCAGCTTTTATAGGAAATGAATTTATAAAAAAAATAACTTTATCAACAAATATTGAAATAATTCATTTTGAAGCATTTTTTGAATGCATTAATTTAACCGAAATTATTTTACCTAATGTTAAAATAATTCATGCAGATGCTTTTAATCATTCTACTAAATTAGCTAATATTTCAGCACTTAAAGCAATAAGTATTGGTGAACTTGCATTTTTTTTAACACCAGCTATAATTCAATTAACATCAAGTGAAAATATAACTTCTAATAAGGCTGAATTTTGAGGAACTACAGCTGATAAACTAATAATAAATCCTTCTATAGTAGATCCTAATCCTCCTCCAATAGTTCCTGATATTCCTGATCCAAATCCTTCTCCAAGTAATGAAATTGATTGAATACTTTGAGGTTCATTAATTGGTTCTTTTGGAGGGCTTCTATTAATAGGATTAATAGTTGGTGGAATCTTGTTTTATCTTAAAAAATCTAAATAAAAATTGTCTTAGAATTATAGTTTATCTAAATTATTTTTTTTATAATTATCTTTATTAAAGATAGTAAAAAAAAGTTGATAAAACTGCTATATATATAAAAAATATGTTTATTTTTGGTTTTATTTTATCAAGTTCATTTATTAATTTAATAATTGAACTTGTAATAATTTTCATTATTATCGCTATTATTATATTTAATTAAAACAAGATTTAATTCTATTAATCATAGATATTTACCAACTCATTATAATTACAGTTACTTTTTAAAATTAATTAATTTTAAAAAAGTTCTTTTTTTACGTTATTTTTTAAATAGTGAAATTAAATAAAATAAGGAGAAGTCTGATGAAATCTAATAAAAACAAATCTCTCTCTCTCTCTCTCTCTCTCTCTCTCTCTCTCTCTCTGATGATGATCAAAAAGAAATAAAGATTTTTGAAGCGTTTGCTGGAATCGGAACCCAAAGAAAAGCTTTAGAGAATATTGCTAAAAGTAAGAATTGAAAAATAACTAGTGTCGGTATTGTTGAATGATATATTGATGCAATTATTGGTTATGTTAATTTACATCACCCAGAAATAAAATTACCTAAAAAAAAATTAGAAGCCGATATAAGTGATTTATCTTTATCAACTGATTCTAAAAAGTTAGCAAGTAAAAGTATATTAAAAAGATTATCAAAAACTGAAAAAGCTTTTTACATTAAAAAAAGCCAAGAAGTTTGCAATAATCTTTTTAATATTAATGAAATACAATACCATCAAATTCCAAAAGAAATTGATATTTTTACATATTCATTTCCTTGTCAAGATTTATCACTTCAAGGTAAACAAATAGGAATGAGTCAAGATTCGGGTTCAAGAAGTAGTTTGCTTTGACAAATAAAAAGAATTTTTAAAGATATGAAAGAAAATTGAAATCAAGAAGATATGCCAAAATATTTATTACTTGAGAATGTAAAAAATATAGTTTCAGTAAAACATAAACCAGATCTTAATATTTGAATTCAAACATTAAAAGATTTTGGATATAAAAGCTACATATATATATTAAATGCAAGTTCTTTTGGATCTCCTCAAAATAGAGAGAGAGCATTTGTTTTATCTATAAGAAATGATTTTGAAAAAACTATTAATTTTAAAAAACCTATTTTTGAAACAGTAAATCAAAAAACTAGCATAAATATTTTTCCAGAAATAAATGATAAAAAACCATTAGAAAAATTAAATAAATATAAACATAGTGATTTTCTATTAACAAAAAATAATATTAATAAAGCATCACTTTTAAATTACAGTACTTTTCACAGTGAAGCACATATTTATGATCCTAATTTTTCTGGGCCAACATTAACAGCTTCAGGCGCTAATAGTAGAATAAAAATTATTGATGAAAATAATCATATTTATTCATTAACATCTTCATATTTATATAGATATATGGGAATGAGCGCTTCAGATTATAAAAAAGTATCAAAGAGTGGGTTAATTACTGAAAATAAATTAATTTATTTAGCTGGTAATGCAATTTCAATTAATGTATTAGAAGCAATTTTTAAGAAATTGGAATTTTAAGTAATGAATAGTACAATTTTTAAAGCCGTTAAAATTCCATTTGCAACAAAAAAATACTATTCAAGTAAATTTACTGAAAAAAGTAATAAATATAAAATTTGAGGACACGCTTATTATATTTATGATCCTGAAACAGGAAATATAGGGAAACAATTCTTGCAAATAAAAGGAGCAGAGTATCGTCCTACTGATAAAGAAATGCAACTAACTGATTATTGAAAAGTTATGAAACCATATTCTAAAAAATTTAGAGAAGAATTTTTATCACCTTTTGAATCTAATGATATTTCAAAATTAGAGCATTTAACTAAAAGCCTTAATGATGAAGAAATTATAGAATTCAATAAATTATCTTTTGAATATTTTAATAAAGCAAAAATAAATTTTGATTTATTAACAGGTTCTAATTGAGGCGGTAGTAAAGGTGATCCGCAAAAAGCTGCATTTAAATACTATAATTTTCAAGATCAAGAAAATAAACCTTATGAAGATGAATTTAATTTACATAATTTTGTAGATTTTTTTAGTTCTATTAAAGAATTTAAAAATGATGAATTAAAAAAAACAAAATTAGAAGATATAGAAACCATTACTTTAAATGATTATTTGAATATTTTTAAAGATGAACAGTCTAATGAATATTTTGATTCAGCTAAAAAAGTTTTTAAATCATTTAATTATTTTATAGTAGATAATCCTTCTGAATCCAAGGAAATAGTAGAAACACTAAATTTAATACCTGAAACAAATCCTAATAATAAAATATATAAGAATATAAAAAAAAACTTAAATAATCAAGAATATATTTTAAAAAAAATTAGAGAAACAATTGAAAATTTTGAAGAAGAATTAATAACAAAAAATACAACAGAAAGAATATTAAGAGAAAAACAAAAAAATTTAATTCAAATAGAATTTAGAGAACTTAAAAAAGATAAAATTATAGAAATGAACATTTCTTCTCATTTACTTAAAGAATATAGCGGACAAGATCATTCTCATATTGTTTCAGTTAAAAAATGTTTTCTAAAAAAAGATTATTATTCAATTGCGGATAAAAATAACTGTTTATTAATTCCGAAAGAATACCATTCAATGATAACTACAAATAAAGTCACTTTTGATTCAAATGGTAATTTAGTAGATAAAAATTTTAAAATTATTAACAATAATATAAAAATAGGTAAAGTATTTTTGAATGAAAAAAGAATAAAATTCCTTGAAGAAAATTATGAAAATTGAATAAAATATAAAGAGAATATTTAATCAAATATTAACTTTATTATTAAGAAAACTCTCTCTCTCTCTCTCTCTCTCTCTCTCTCTCTCATTCTATGCTACAATTTATCTAGTAAGGTATAAAATACACATACCATAGAGGATAAAAATGAAAATACTATTCACTTATAATGATAATTTAATGATGAATATTGGAGAAAGTAGAGCTGCCAATAATCATGATAGACAACCTCCGACATTCAGAAAAATGATTCAAACTAATTGATTAAGAAATTTTGAACCAAAATCTAAATTAGAAGATAAATTTTTAAAAATAGAGAATATTATTAATGAATCAAAAGTAATTGAATTACAAATTTTAAATTTAGATATTAGAGGGGTTAACTATTCTGTTAATTATTTTAGGAATTTATTAGAAGACCCACAAAAAAACATGGATAATATTGCTTTTGTTTTAAAAATTAATGAATCATTATTTGGTGAATATAATAATGCAATTGTAGTTTATTGTTCAGTTAAAGTTATCCAAAGACCTGTTTCACCATCTATTGTCCTTAATGTTAAAAGAATAGAACTTTTAGATTTACCATATATTGAACCTACAACTCAAATAGAATCTACTTTTAGAGGTCAAATTAATATTAAATTTTCTAATAAAACAGAACAAAATATAGATCCTTCACTTTTTTTAATATTAAATAATTCAAGAAAAATAGATAAATTAAATAATAATAATAATAATAATGAATTAAAAGACGCAATTTCATATTTTGAATGAAACGACTTTATTTATTCAATTAATAGTTTTTATAATCAAAAGAATGAAGATAAAAAAAGGGATGAAATTTTTGTTTTAGATGAGAAAATAACTATAAATAAGAAAAATGATTATGGGACTTTGTATTTAATTAAAAAGTCAAAATTTGATTATGAAAATATATCTCCTAAAGATATATTTAATATTTATAATCAAGATGATACTGATTCAAGTTTTCCTATAAAGATATCTAAAATAAAAGAAGATGATTTAGTTAGTAAATTTGAAGATAATATAGCTATATTAGATGAAAAAATAACACATGGTATAAGCAGAATAAAAGATTTAAATGTCAAAAAAAATGAAAAAGATTTAAATATTAAAAATAATAAAAAACAAATTAAAATTTATGATGACAAATTTATTGAGTTAAAAATGATTTTAGATTCTTTAGATGATAAATTAATTAAGTTAAAAATAACTTTAAATTCTTTAATTAAAAATGAAAAAAAATTATCTGAAACAGATGAAAAAAATAAAGATAAAATAGTAGATATTTCTTCTGAAAAAAATAAGTTAAAAAAAGAAAGAGATGATACATTAAAAATAATCAATTTGATTGAACAAAATGTAGCACCATTTAGAGAAAAAAATAAAATTCTTTTCAAAGAAATTGAATCGCTAATTCTAGATATTAAAAATTTAACAAATGATAATAGAATAGATGAACAAAAAAATAATGAATATAAAACATCTATAAAATATTTAGATATTAATACTATTTATAAAATTGATTTTAAAGTTTTTAAAAAGGAAGATAAAAATAATAAAAACCCAATTCAAGATGTACAAATAGGAACATTAATTGATGAATTAAAACATTATAATAATTTAAATTGAGAAATTACTCAAGCTCAAGATAAAGGTAAAATAGAGGTTATAAAGAGATATAGAAATGCCTTTACAAATATAACTAAAGGTCTATATAAAAATCCGTATCTTCTTTATTCTATTTTTAATACACCAAAAATTATTACTAAATTTCAAAGAAAACCTAGTTCTACTATAGTAAAAAAATATAATTTAAATGAAGAGCAAATAAAAGTAATAGAAAAATCAATAAATTTTAGAGATGTTTTCTATTTACAAGGCCCTCCTGGTACTGGAAAAACTCAAACAATAGCAGCTATTAGTGAGGAATTCATTAATATTAATAAAAATATAGTTATTACATCATCAACTCATGAAGCTATTAATAATTTTTTTGATAGATTAAATGATGCGAATCCTGACAATCCTAATATATTACTTTTAAAATATCGTCATAATTATGATGATGAAAATTTTAATGAAAATAAAATGTATCAATATTTCTTCGAAAAAGTAATTAATTTTGGAACAAGTTCACATAAAAACGAAAATAAAATAAATGATTTAGTTAGCGAATATCAAGAAACATATGGTTCTAATATAATTGATTATTTTTTACCTCAAGAAATTGACATATTAGTTAAATGAGATAAAAATAAAATAGGTAAATTTAGTCATTCTAATCAAAGAGTTAAAAAATTATGAACACGAATGCAAGAAGATTATTCAGAAGATGAAGAACAAAAAAGATTATCAATTGAATATTTTAATAATATGAATAAAAAAAATTCAGAATTTAAAGAAAATTTATTGATGATTTCTGAATTTGAAGAAATCTTAAAATTAAATAATAATGTTGAAATAGCTAATTCTATTATTGATTATAAAAAATCTATTTCTTCTAATGAATATTTTGCAAATTATTTAAATAATTTTAAAAAGTCAATTAACAATAAAGAAGAAAATATTAAAGAAAAAAATAAATTTTTAAAATTTGTTCAAGAGAATAATTTAATTAATGTTATTGGGATAACAACTACTTCACGAATGTCTATTAAAGTAAATAACATAGAACGAAATTTATTTTCAGATTATCCTATTGATTTAGTAATAATTGATGAAATTTCTAAATCTACAACTCCAGAAATACTTTCAAGAATTATTCTTTCTAAAAAGGTAATATTTGCTGGCGACTATAAACAATTACCTCCTAATATTGATTTTGAAGAAGCAGAAATTAATAAAATTTATGATGAACGTGATAATTATCCTGTTTTGTTTGAAAAATATGATATCGGTTCAAAAGAAAAGTTCTATACTTGAGTAGAAAAACTATATAAAACTTCGTTTTTTAAGACAAAAGTTGAAATTATGAAAAATAAAAATTTCTCAAAAAAAGAAACACCATATCAAAATTTAGTTGTACAACATAGATTTTCTGAAGATATAATGAACATCGTAAATGAATTTTATGAACCAGATGAAA
>SAMEA5043681__coassemble_214_pt1 | contig 21450 bp, 31 predicted proteins | sample SAMEA5043681__metabat2_low_PE_001 | metagenome-assembled genome bin SAMEA5043681 (sample SAMEA5043681) | Gadus morhua | reverse complement strand
AGGGGAGTCTAAAACCATACTCAACTAAATTCTTTTTTCTAGACTTATCAGTATTATGCATGCCTCTTATTTGAGGAAGAGTAATATGACTTTCATCAATAACTAATAATCATTCAGGATTTAAATATCTAAAAAAATTGAAAAGAGTGTAGGGAGTTGAACCGTCATCTCTATATTCTAACTGTGAAGCATAATTTTCAATTCCATTACAAATTCCAAATTCAGCTATTGATTCAATATCATTTAAAGTTCTTTGTTCAATTCTTTGAGCCTCAATAAATCTTTCGCTATCGTTAAAAAACTTTACTTGTTCTACCATTTCATTTCTAATGTTTTCAAGAGCATTCTTTCTATTATCTAAATTAGCAATATATTCTTTAGAAGGTCCTATTGTATAATTTTCAATTTTTTTAATAACATCTCCTGTTAAAGTATTATTAAGTGTAATTGATTCAATATTATTGCCAAACATAGAAATTCTTAAGAATTCTTTACTTGTATATGGTGGTGCAATATCAATAACATCTCCCTTAATTCTAAAAGTACCTGGAGCTAAATCTATTGCATTAAATGTATATTCTAAAATAATCAATCTTTTTCTTAATTCTTTGATTGAAATAAACATATTTTTTTTAACAAAGATTCGCTCTTTCTCATAATTTTCAGGTGAAGCTGTAGGATAAATAGATGCAACTGAAGAAACTATTATTGTAGGTTCATTAGAAAGTAGATGATAAATACAAGCTATTCTATGCATTTCAATTTCTCTATTAACTTGAGAAGATTTTTCAATATAAGTATCAGAACCTGGTAAATATGCTTCTGGTTGATAAAAATCAAAGTATGAAGTAAAATAACCGACATTATTATTTGGAAACATTTCTTTTAATTCTGAATATAATTGCCCTGCTAATGTTTTGTTATGTGCAATAATCAAAGTATTCATATTAGTTTTTTCAATAACATTCGCTATTGTAAATGTTTTACCACTACCTGTTACACCTAAAAGAGTGTTTATTTTTTGTAAATCAATATTTTTTATTAATTTATCAATAGCTTGAGGTTGATCACCACTAGGTTTAAACTCTGATTTTAACTCAAAAAATTTCATTTAAATTTATTATCCATTCTATTAAAGATTAAAGTCGTTAATTATATCTAAAATTGTTTTTAAAACAATTTCCTTAATAATTATTATCTGGTTGCTATTAATTTTATCATTTTTAATAAAATTAATATCACCACCAGTTAAGTAAACTTTATCAAACTTATATTCTTCAATAATTGAATTAATAGAACCATATAATATATGAAATAAACCATTTGATATTGATTGAGATGTATTAATTGGTAGATTCATATTTTCTTTTAATTCAATATTTTTAATATCTGTATTATCAATAATAGAATTAATAATTAATTGCTTGCCAGGCATAATAATAACTCCTTTTAATTCACTTTCATAAATTAAACAAAAATTACTAGTTCCAAATGAAAAACCTAAATGATTTTTAAAATTATTTCTTTTAAAGAAATAAAGATAAATTAATATATCAATGCCTAATTCAAAGATATCTATTTCTTCATTTATATTAATTTTATTTTTAAAAAAAATATTTTCAAATAAAAAATAATCAATATTATTATCTTTTAGAAATTTAATAATTTTTTTTAATATCTTTTTATTATTAGAACTTATATATATATATTTATTAAAAAATATATCCATAAAAAGAAATTTTTCTATTTCTATATTTGGATATATTTTAATATCAGAAATAATATTATTTTCAATAATACCCATTTTTATATTAGTATTACCGACATCTAAAATAATTTTATTCATTTTTTAAATTAATTAATTTTTCCATTAAGTAAAACATCAATTTTTACAATCGGATTTTTATGTTTTCATTTTCAAATAATATTTTCAACAAATAATTTAACTTCTCTATTTATCTTGACTATATCAATTGGAGTATTATCTTTTGGTATATTTTCACTAGTAATTGACATTATCTTAGACGACATTCTTGACATTAAAGCTGTTGATGCTTTAGCAAAAAATATTCCTCTATTATTAATATTTGGAAATAAAACTTTTTTATCATTAACAATGATTGAAATATTTATAATTCCATCAGTACTTAAAACATTTCTTTCCTTCATCGTTTTTGGAGAATTTCTATTAACAGAACTACCATCAATAAAAATAGGATTAACTTCAACATTATGATCAGTATAAGTTAATTTTTTATTTAATAATTGCAATTTATTACCATTTTTAGTTATTAAAATATTTTCTTTTTTAAATCCTAAATCAAGAGCATTTGATTCCATTGTTTTTAACATTTTATATTCACCATGAATTGGAAATATAAAGTTAGGTTTCAACATTTGAATTAATAATTGTTGCTCAGCTGATGTTGCGTGACCTGATGAATGAATTGGTTTATTAGGATTATTTTCAATAACTTTAATTCCTTTTTTATATAAATTATTAATTAGGTTTTCAACAGCAATAAAATTACCAGGAATTGGATTCGAAGAAAGAATAACAGTATCTGTTGGTTTTAAACTCATCTTGCTATGTTGACCTCTAGACAAAGTACTCAAAGCAGCCATTTCTTCACCTTGAGAACCTGTTAAAATAACTAAAATTTCTTCATTCTTATAATTACCTATTTCAGTTACAGGAATGAAATTACTATCATCTAAATAACCAATGCCAGAACAAACTTTAGTATTATGTTGCATAGATTTACCTAAAACACATATTTTTCTATTTAACTCATTAGCTATCTTAATTATTTCTGAAACTCTACCTATATTAGATGCGAAAGTAGATAAAAATATTCTATCTTTTGATTTAAGCATAAGTTCTCTAATGTTTTCAATAATTACTTTTTCAGAAGAACTAAATCCTTGAACTTCAGAACTTGTTGATTCACATAATAAAACATCTAATCCTCTTCCAGAAATTTCAGATAATTTATTTAAATCAGTTTGTGTTGTTTTAGTAACAAAATCAAATCTAAAATCACCTGTTGAAAAAATATTTCCATTAGGTGTTTTAACAGCTACAGAAAATGCATCTGGAATTGAATGGCAAACTTGACAAAAATCAACTTCAAAATTCTTCGTTTTAATAACAGTTTCTTTATCGTAAATAATTATTTCTGGTAAATCAGGTAAATCATAATGTTCTTTTAAGTGTCTATCAATTAATTTTCAAGCTAAAAGCGGTGTATATATTTTTTTAATATTTAATTGTTTAATTAAATATGGAACACCACCAATATGATCTTCATGACCATGTGTTATTATTAAACATTTTACTTTATTTTCATTTTCAATTAAATAATCATAATTAGCAATAATACCAGAAATCCCAGGAGAAGATGCATTAGCAAATTTTATTCCTGCATCAATAACAATTATTTCATCATCATGTTCAACAACATAAGTATTTTTACCAATTTCGTTCAACCCGCCTAAAGCAAAAATATTTGTTGGTATTGTATTATTCATTTTTTCTCATTTCTAAATAAAAGCAAAAATTAATTTTTGCTTTTATTTTGTTTAAATAGTTTTAATTAAATTGTTAGTTAATTAGTTAATTTAATTATAGTCTAAAAACTTATTTAATCTTCCTGATTTTTTTTAATTCAACAAAAATAACAAATTTGTTTGTCGTTATTTAAAGATATTGTTTGAGAAAATAATTTTATTTTTTTACATTTTAAACATTCTTTCGGTTCAGATGAACTAACTTTATATTTTTTTCATATTTTCTTTTTTAATGAAAAATCATACGAATCAATTTCATCTTCCATAAAAGTCATTATTTTAATTTGATCTATATTTTCATCATCATATTTGATAACTTTTTCAATATTATCTCAATCAATTTCATTGATTTTACTGATATCAAAAATCTTTGTTTTTTTTATTTGTGGTTTTTTTAAATTTGTTAAAGTATAAAAATTATTAATAATAGGCAAAGAAATTTGTAATGGATAAGAAATTTTTGGAATAGAAACATCAACATTTAAATTTGTTACTGATAAAAATTTATCAGTAATTATTTCAGAATCATTATCAATATATAGTTCATTAATAATTTCTTTTTTAAATGATTTTTCTATCGTTTCAGTTATTTTAGAATTATTGAAAATAGAATAAGTTGAAATCTTATCATTAAAAGAAATAGTTAATTTAAAATTATTTATTATTGAATATGTTTGGAATGAATTATTTATTTTTTTAGGAATATCAATATTTTTATCAACTATCTCATTATTAGAGATTATTGAATATGTTTGGAATGAATTATTCATTTTTTTAGGAATATCAATATTTTTAATAACTAATTTTTTATTAATTATTTGATTATTAGAGATTATTGAATATGTTTGGAATGAATTATTCATTTTTTTAGGAATATCAATATTTTTACTAACTAAATTTTTATCAATTATTTCATTATCAAAAATTAATGAATATGTTTGGAATGAATTGTTTATTTTTTGACTGATATTTTTAAATATTTTAGGAGAAATATCTTTTACTTTAGGTTTTATTTCATCTTCCATTTTAAATGGAGATAATTCTCATTCATCTTCAATTTTAAATGGAGATAATTCTCATTCATCTTCAATTTTTTCTATATCTGAAATTATAATTTTTGTTGATGTTAAATCTTCTAATTCTTTTGTTTCATTTGTATCAAAAATTATAGTTCTTGTAGGAATTAAATCTTCTAATTCTCTTGTTTCTAAAAGATATTGGGGATTAAAATCATCATCATCATCATCATCAAAAGAGCTTGTCATATCAAATAAAGGTTTATTTTCTATTCCTAAAATATCATGAATATTTTGAGGTGTTTCTTCGTTTTCTATTTTTAAAATATTATGAATATTTTGAGGTGTTTTCACACTTCCTATAACTTTATTTTCAATTGTAAAAATATCATTAATATTTCTAGGAATTTCTTGGTTTTCAATTGGTTTATGATGTTCTTTAGTTAATATTGTTGAAATAATATCAAATCCAGTTTTTGAAACCATGATATTATAAAGAATATCAGCTGATGAAATATAAATATTAAGTGGTGATTTTTGTTCATATTGTCTTAAAAAAACACCTTCTCTTAATTTAAATAATGTATTTAAATGTTCAGTTCAAGTCGAATCTAAAATACTAATAATTATATTTTTTCATTGATTATTAGGAGAATGTAACTGAAAAATTATTTTTAATTTTTCATTAATAATTTCACTAATAAATTCATGAAATTCATCACTCTTCATTAATTTAATTTTTTGAATATCTATTTTATTATCTTCATCTAAGTATTTATCATTTAAAATTCTTGCAATTGATTTATTATCAAGCATATGAATATTTTGTTCATGTTTATTTTCTGAAAATATTTTAGAGATAAAATACTTAGACATTTTTAAAACTGTATTTAATAAATTATCAGAAATTAATATTTTATCTCGTTGTTTATAAATTAATTCTCTTTGACTGCTTAAAACATAGTCATAATCTAATAAGTTTTTTCTACTATCAAAATTTAAATTTTCTACTCTTTCTTGTGTTTTATCTAAAAGACGTGTGAAAAATTTAGAATCAATAACATCTCCGCCTAATTTAAATTGAGCTTTTTCAAATTTATCTGTAGCAAAACGTTTAAATAAAACGTCTTCAAGACTTATATAAAATCTACTTTTCCCGACGTCACCTTGACGCCCAGATCTTCCTCTTAGTTGATTATCAATTCTTCTTGATTCATTTTTTTCAGTAGCTACAACATATAACCCACCTAGTTCTTTTGCTTCATTTGATAATTTAATATCTGTTCCTCTACCAGCCATATTTGTTGCAATTGTAATCGCTCCAACTTGTCCTGCATTTTTAATAATTTCAGCTTCTCTTGCATGGTTTTTTGCATTTAAAACAGTATGTTTTAAATTCATTTTTGTAAAAACTTGATGTAGAATTTCAGAATCTTCTACAGAACCTGTACCTATTAATATTGGTTGACCTATTTTATTTTGTTTTTTTACTTCAAGAATAACAGCTTTTCATTTTGCTCTTTTATTAGCAAAAACAAAATCTGTTTTATCTTCTCTTATAACTGGTTTATTAGTTGGAACTTGAACAACAGCCATATTATATGTATTTAAAAATTCTTCAGATTCAGTAGCAGCTGTTCCTGAAACAGCTGAAAGTTTACTATACATTCTAAATAATGATTGATAAGTAATAGTTGCTACAATAACATTTTCAGGTTCAATTTTTACATATTCTTTTGCTTGAATTGCTTGGTGAAGACCAGCATTATAACTTCTACCTTCTAAAATTCTTCCAGTGAATTGATCGACTAAAGCAATTTCATCAATATCTTTTTCATTATTTCTTCTAACTATATATTCTTTACCATTTGTAAAAAGAAAATTAGCTCTTAGAGAGTTTAAAATTCTATGAACTGTAGAACTATTTTCTATATGAAATAAATTATTAAATTTAAAAAAATCTTCAGCTTTTTCAATACCTTCTTCTGTTAATGTTATTGTATGAGATTCACTATCAATAATGAAACCAGATGTTTTTAAACTCTTAACAAAAATATCGGATTGGATATAAGAAGCAAATTCATTTTTAGGCATACCAGAAATAATTAATGGTGTTCTTGATTCATCAATTAAGATAGAATCACCCTCATCAACAATCGCAAAATTCAAACCTCTTTGCATTTTTTCATGATAGTCTTTAACCATATTATCTCTTAGATAGTCAAATCCTAGTTCTGTATTTGGTGCATATGTAATATCACAATTATACATTCTAGTTTTTTCAATTTGATCCATATTTGAAGTAATATAACCAACTGTTAAACCTAATCTATTCAATGCACCATTTGAAAATTCAGCATCTCTTTTTACTAAATATTCATTAACAGTAATAATATGAACACCTTTTCTTGTTATACCTGTAGCATAAGATACTAAAAGTAAAGTTAGTGTTTTACCTTCACCTGTTTTCATTTCAGCAAAATTACCAAAATAAACAATAATAGCTCCTATTAATTGAACTTTATATGCTTTTTGTTTATATGTTCTATAAATAATTTCCCTTGCAAGAGATAAGCTTTCAACTAAAAAATCATCAGTAGATTTTCCCATCGAAACTTCGTCCATTATTCTTTGAGATTCAGCCCTTAATTCAGCATCTGACAAATTCGAATAAAAATCTTCTTTTTCCAAAACTTTATTAGCTATAATTTTAGCTTGCTTTAAGATTCTGTTTTTTGAAGAAAATGAATTTTTAATATCATTAAAAGTAAATTCGTTATTATTGCTCATTTTATATTTCCCAATCTAATTCTAATACAGTAGCAGGTTTTTCATTTTCAATAATTTTTTTAATATATCCATCTTTTAAATAAATAATTTTATTAGCAAGTTTTGCAATAATAGGGTTATGGGTAATTATAACTATTGTGGTATGAAATTTTTTATTAATATTCAAAAATTCTTCAAGAATTATTTTTGAAGTTGATTCATCAAGAGCACCAGTTGGTTCATCTGCAAAAATTATTGTTGGTTTTTTAGCAAGAGCTCTTGCTATTGAAACACGTTGTTGTTGACCACCTGATAAATTTGTTATCATTTTTTTACCATGTTTTTCAAGATTCATAGTTTTTAATAAATTATCAATTTCTTCATGATTATTAGTTTTTTTAGATTTATATTTTTCTTTTAAAGAAATATAATTTTCAGTATATTCGCTCTTATCAATTAAATTTTCTTTTAATTTTAATTTTAAAGATAACAAATCATTTTTATAATTTAACTTAATATTTTTCAAATAAAGAAATAAACCTAATTCTATATTTTCACTAGCATTTAAATTTTGAACCAAACCATATTGTTGAAAAATAAAAGAAATATTTTCACGTCTAAATTTAGTTTTCTCGTTAGTAGATAATTCTGTTAATTCTACATCACAAACTTTAACTGAACCTGATGTTGCATTAATAAGTCCAGACATAATATTCATTAGAGTTGTTTTACCACATCCACTGGGACCTAGAATAACAATTAATTCGCCTTTTTCAATTTGCAAATTAATATCATGTAAAACTGTTGTTTCATTATTATCAGTTATATATGTCTTTTTTAAATTTTCTAAATTAATAATTAAATTTGGATTTAATTTTTTAACTTTTTTTGACATTGATATATCGCTAATTTGATCTTCTTTTTTGTTCATATATTTAATACTTATCCGCAATTAATTAATATTATTATATATAAAAAATATAAAAAACTTATTCTTGTAAATCATTAATGTACTTCTTAGCAGATAATGCTGCTATTGTTCCATCATTTATAGCTGTTGAAATTTGTCTTATTTTTTTATCTACAATATCACCAGCAGCAAATATTCCTGGAATAGAAGTCTCCATAGATTCATTAACTATAATGAACCCATCTTTTGAAAGTTTTAATTCTTCATTCTCAATTTCAATATTTTTTGATAATAAACCAACAAGGGGAAATATTCCTGAAATTTCAATTTTTTTGATTTTTCCATCTTTATTTTGAACACTAATATGTTCCACTTTTTTAGTTCCAGAAATTTCAATAACAGAAGTATTATAAATAATTTCAATATTTTTTTTAGATTCAAGTCTTGGTAATAATGAAGGTGTGCCTTTAAATTTATCTGATCTATTAATTAAATATAATTTACTAGCTATTTCAGATAAATATAAAGATTCTTCCATAGCAGAATTACCAGATCCTATAACTGCTGCTATTTTATTTTTTAAAAATGGTCCATCACAAATAGAACAATATGAAACTCCTCTATTAGTGAACTCTTCTTCACCTTTACAGCCTAGTTTTCTATTAATAGTTCCAATAGCTATTATAATTGCTTTTGCAGCTACTTTTTTACCATCATCAAGGGTAACTATCTTTAAATTTTTTTCAATAGTAATTTTTTGGGCAGTTGCAAAGATAAATTTTGAATTCAATTTTTCAACTTGAGAAAACATTTTTAAAGCTAAATCTGGTCCTTGAATATAATCAAAACCTGGATAATTTTCAACAACAGCAGTTTTTGTAACTTTTCCACCAGGTACATCATTTTCAATAAATGCTGTTTTTAAATTAGCTCTTTCACCATAAATAGCACTGGTAAAACCTGCTGGACCGCCACCAATTATTAATAAATCAAATTTTTCCATAAAACCTTGCTAAAAATAAAATATTATTATAATTATAAGTTAATTAGTGAAATATATGAATAAAAAAGAAATTAAAAAAATCATCACTGAATATAAAGAAAAAATAGATATATGAAACTATGAATATTATGTTCTAAGTAAACCTTCTGTTTCTGATTTTGAATATGATCAATTGATGCTTGAATTAATAAAATTAGAAAATGATAATCCTGAATTTAAAGATTCAGACTCTCCTTCTACTAAAGTTGCAGGTTATATTAGTACTGGATTTAAAAAAATAAAACATAATACTCCAATGTTGTCTTTATCAAATACTTTTAATAAAGACAACATTTTGAAATTTATTGATGATAATAAAAAAGTAATTGATAAAAAAATTGATTTTGTTATAGAACCCAAAGTAGATGGTCTATCTATTTCTTTAATATATGAAAATTCAAAATTATCTAAAGCAATAACAAGAGGTGATGGAGAATTTGGTGAAGATGTTACTAGTAATGTTTATATGATTAAAAATATTCCGATTTATATTGATAAAAAATATAAAGATTTAAAGATAGAAATTAGAGGAGAAATTTACTTACCTAAAAGTGAGTTTTTGAAAATAAATGAAAATTTAAATGATGATAAAAAATTTGTTAACCCTAGAAATGCTGCTAGTGGAACTTTAAAGAATTTAAATTCTTTAATTGTTAAGGAAAGAAACTTAAAGTGTTTTCTTTATAATATCCCTAATATTTCAATATTAAATTTAGATAACCATATTGATGCTATTAATTGGTTGAAAGAGAATAATTTTCCGGTTTCTGATTTAATTAAACTTTCTAGTCCTAATGATGTTTGAGATAATATTTTAAAAATTCAAAATAAAAAAGAACATATTGATTATGATATTGATGGTATTGTTATTAAATTGAATCAAACAAAATATTATGATGAAATAGGTTATACTAGTAAATTCCCTAAGTGAGCAACAGCATATAAGTTCCCTGCTGAAAGCATAAAAACAGAATTATTAGATATTATTGCACAAGTGGGTCGAACTGGAAAAATTACTTATGTAGCTAATTTAAAACCTGTTTTTCTATCAGGTTCAAATATTATGAATGCATCTTTACATAATGCTAATTATATAAAGAGTAAAGATATTAGAGTTGGTGATATTGTTAATTTAATTAAAGCTGGTGATATTATCCCATATATTATTAGTAGTGATAAAAATGAGAGAAAAAGAGAATTAGAAAAATTTTCTGAAATTATTTTTTGTCCATCTTGTAATTCAATATTAGTTAATGATGATATTGTTGTAGATCAATTTTGTATTAATGAAAATTGTCATGAAAAAATATTAACTAGTATTGAATATTTTGCTTCAAATAATGCAATGAATATTATGAATTTATCATCAAAATATATTGAAAAATTTATGAAACTTAATATTGTAAATAATTATTCAGATTTATATAATTTAGAAAATCATAAAGATTTAATAATTAATGCTGAAATTTCAATTAAAGATAAAATGTTTAATAAATTAATTAATTCAATTAATGAATCTAAAAAAAATTCTCTTGAAAGATTAATAACTGGTTTTGGTATTAAAAATATTGGTGGTTCTGTCTCAAAAATTTTAGCTAAAAAATTTAAAAATATTAATAACTTAATGAATGCTGAATTAAATGAACTAAATGATATTTTTATTATTGGTGAAAAATCAGCTAAAAATATTTTTGATTTCTTTAAAAATGAAAAAAACATTAAAATAATTAATCAACTTATTGAATATGGAATTAATACTAATTATTTATCAAATAATTCAAATTTAGAGATTTATCTTGAAAATTCAAAAAATATTGAAAATGAAATATATTTTAATAAAAGTTTTGTTATTACAGGCACTTTTGAAATTGATAGAAATTTAATTAAGAAAATTATTGAAGAAATATATGAAGGTAAAATTTTATCGACAGTAACAAAGAAAATTGATTTTCTTATAGTAGGAGAAAATCCTGGAAGTAAATTAAAAAAGGCAGAAGAATTAAATATTAAAGTTATTGAAAAAATTTGATAATTTTAAATTAAGTTAAAATTAAAATTACTTCACATAAGATAAAATCATTATTTTTATCTTCAAATTTAGTGGCTTTAAGACTAATATTTTTACAATTTAAATCTTTAATTAATTTTTCTTTAATTTTTAACAAAAAATCTTTTAAAATAATTTTTTCACAAGTAATAGTAATGTCTATATTAGAAATATTAAGATTACTTTCTTTCATTTTATTAATCGAAAAATTTAGAATTTCATAACTATTTAAATTTATATTTTTCTTATCATTTGGAAAATATATTCCTATATCTTCAAGAGAAAGAGCTCCAAGAATACTTCTTGATATCGCATGAAATAAAATATCACCATCAGAATGACTAATAATTGAATATTCTGATTTAATTTCAATTCCACCAAGCAATATTTTTTTATTTTTTTTTTCTAATCTATGTATATCTTTACCAAAACCAACAAACATTTAAATCCAAATCTTAAAAAAAAATTTTATCATATTACTATTGTAATGTAACACATATATGGAGAATAATTATGAAAAAAATTGTGGATTTAGAATTGATTGTTCCAATTGATAGTCAAAAAATATTTTTCGGAAGTTATAATGGATTCCAAAGATATGACATCTATAAAAATAAAATCACAAAAAATATTGAGAGATCTATGCGACAAGCATTTTGAACTCCTGAAGAAATTTCTTTAATTCATGATAAAGAAAATTTTGAAAATCTACCTAATCATGTACAAGAAATAATAATTAATAATTTATTATTTCAAACATTAATGGATAGTGCCCAAAATAGAGGATTAGATTCAATAATGAGTGAAATTGTTACTTCAAGTGAATGAGAATCTGTTTTCAAGTCTCAAGCATATTTTGAGTTGATTCACTCTCTTTCTTATTCTCATATTATTAGAGAAATGTTTTCAAGTGATGCTACTGATGTTTTTAATAGAATATATGAACTTGATGCTATTAAAAATAGAGTAAGTTCTGAAATAGAAGCTTATGGCAAGGTGAAAGATTTATTAAAAAAAGATTTATTAACTGATACTGAAGAAAATAGAAAAACAATATTATCATTATTAATTCAAATTTATTTTCTTGAAGGAATAAAATTTTATGTTTCATTTCTTGTTACGTATATCATAAATGATTCATATAGAAATGCTATTCCTGGTATTTCAAAGATTATTAAATTAATTAACTATGATGAAGACAAGCATGTTGCAGTTATTGGAAGTTTATTAAATATTTTAAAAAAAGATGAAGATGAAGGTTTTAAAGATCTTTTTAAGAAAAAATGATTTGAAGAAGAAACAATAAAAATTGTTAAAAAAGTAGTTGATGAAGAAATAATATGAGCAAAATATCTTTTAGACTTTGGACCTGTTAAATCGTTAACATTAAATATTATTGAAGAATTTATTAAATATTATGCAAATTTAAGACTTAAAAATATAGGAATAGAACCGATTTATAAAATTAATAATGATATAGAAATTGTTAAATGATTTGAATTCTATAAAGATATTAATAAAGATAATACAGCTCAACAAGAACAAACATCTATTAGCTATAATATAGGGACAATGGAATTTGATATTGGAGAAAAAGATCTAGAATCTTTGCTTGAAGAAATTATTAAAGAAAAATAAAGGTAACAATTATGTCTAAGAATAAAATTAGTCTGATAGACGTTGAAAAAAGTAATAATAATATTGCTGAACAATTTGATTTTGAAAAAGAAAAATTAATTGATAATTTAAAAATTACAAAAAGAGATGGAAGAATTGTTAAATATGATATTCAAAAAATGCATAAAGTGTGTTTATGAGCATGTGATAATAATGAAAGCAATGTACAACATTTATTAACAGCTACTAGAATAAAGTTATATGATGAAATAAAAATAAGTGATGTTTATGATGAGCTTATTAGAACTGCTGTAAATAATATTTCAAGAATTCAACCTCAATATGAAGATATTGCTTCTAAGCTTTTATTATTAAAAATTTATAAAGAAACATGAGATGAAAAAAATATTAATTTAAAAAATGAAATGACAAGCTATTATCCAAAATTTAAGGATGTTATTAAAAAAGGATTAGATAATAATATCTATAATAATGATATTTATAATACTTATTCTGATGAAGAAATTCAAACTTTAGAAAAAATTATTAAACCTCAAAGAGATACTCTTTTTAAATATAAAAGTCTTTATATGTTCTTTGAAAAATATTGTAAAAACATAACAAAAACTAAAAAATTTGAACTTCCACAACATGCTTATATGAGAGTCGCTATGTCTCTTTTTTATACTGAAGAAAAAAACAAAAGATTAGAGTATATTAAAAACTTTTATGAGATAATTTCAAATCATGATATTACATTAGCAACACCTATTATGTTAAATTCTGGAACTAATAAAATGCAATTAGCATCATGTGTACTAATGTCAACGGATGATGATACTAATTCAATTTTGAATACAGCTAAAAATTTAGCTGTATATTCAAAAAATAAAGGCGGGATTGCTATTGATATTTCTAGTATTAGAAGTAGTGGTAGTAAAATTGGTAATAATGGCGATTATAGTACTGGACCTGTTTCATTTGTCAAAATATTTGAATCAACTATAAAAGCTTTTAATCAAGGTTCTCATAGACCTGGGGCTTGTGCTTTATATTTTCAATGATGAAATAGTAATTTTCAAGATTTAGTTGTACTTAAAAACAATAATGGTACAGAAGAAAATAGGGCTAGAAACTTAAAATATGGTGTAAAAATAAACCAATTACTAATTGATAGAGTTTTAAAAAATCAAAAAATTTCTTTATTTGATCCGAAAGATGTACCAGAACTTTTAAGTTGTTATGGTGATAAATTTAATCAACTATATATTAAATATGAAAATGATCCAAAGATATCTAAAAAAACTATTAATGCAAGAAAAATTATTGGTTTATTGTTTAAAGAAAGAGTTGAAACAGGTAATATATATTTATTCCATGAAGAAAATGTAAATGAACCTTCAATGCTAAATGAATATATTCCTTCATCTAATCTTTGTACTGAAATAACTTTACCTAGCTCAGCATCAAAAGAGATTGAAACTTATTTTGATCCTGAAAATCCTGAAATTATTATTAATAAAAAAAATGCTGGTGATATTAGTTTATGTAATTTAGCTTCTATTAACTTATTGAATTATTTTTCATCTGATACTAAAACTAAAAAAAATATTACTAATTTAATCATAAGAGCATTAGATAATACTATTGATATTGCTATGTATCCTGTAATTGAAGCTCAAAAAACTAATCAAAACTTTAGATATTTAGGAGTTGGTATTTTAAATTTAACTAATTATCTAGCAACTAAAAAAATTATTATTGATTCAAAAGAAGCATTGGAAGAAAACCATAAAATAATGGATGAAATTTCATATGAATTAATTAATTCATCTGCTGATTTAGCTATTGAAAGAGGAGCCTTTAACAACTTTAAGAAAACAAAATGAGCCGATGGTGATTTGCCTATATATAGAGCTAATGAAAACGCTTTAAAATTAACTAATTATCAACCTGATATGAAAAAATGAAAAGAATTATCTAATAAAATAAAAAAATCAGGATTGAGAAATGCTCAAATAATGGCAATTGCTCCAACTGCTACTTCTGGAAAAATAATTAATGCAACTGAATCTATTGAACCAATTCAAAATTTTATTTATAAAGAGGATGGGAAAATAAATTTACCAACACTTGCTCCTAATTTAAAAAATAATTGAAAATATTATAAAATTGCAACTGATTGTGACCAATATATGCTATTGAAAAACGCTGCTATAAGACAATGTTATTTAGATCAATCTCAATCAATTAATAGTTATTTTACTAAAGTTAAATCATTAACAGATTTTTCTCTTTTCCATTTTTATGGATTTCATCTTGGAATAAAGACATTTTATTACTGTAAAACTGAAAAAGATAGTATTGAAGAAATATGTGATAGTTGTACATAGGATAAACCATGCAAAAAATAGGAATTATTTTATCAAATGGTATTGGTGAAAGATTTGTTAATAACAATAATAAATTAAAACAAATGGAATTAATTAAAAATAAGCATTTAATTGAATATACAATTGATAAATTTATTTCAAATAAAAACTTTAATAAAATTATTGTAGTAATTCAAACTGAATATCATCAATTATTAAATCAAAAATATCATAATAAAATTAAGTTAATAAATGGAGATATATCTAGACATAAAAGTTTAATAAAAGCTATTGAATGAATTAATATGAATTTAAAATTAGAAAATAATGATTGTATTTTAATTCATGATGGTAATCGTATTTTAATAGATAATCAAATTATTAATAATCATTTAGATAATATAAAAGATACTAAAATTATAGGAACTTATATACAAATTGAAAATACTATTTGTGATAAATCAACATTAAAAAATTTAAATAGAAATGATTTTTTTTCACTTCAAACACCTCAAACTTTTAAATATGAAGTAATAAAAAATATTAAAAATGATTTTGATATTAATAATAAAATAACTGATACTATTGGCCTTTATATTAATCAATATATTCCTAAAATTATTTATGGTAAAAAATTAAATTTTAAAATAACAACTTATGAAGATTTTGAATTAGCAAAATTAATTATTGAAAATAATAATTAATTTTGACATGTTTTACAATAATATGTTCCTCTATTATTAACTTTTATTTTGATTATTTTATCCTTACAAATTAAACATTCCTCATCTTTCTTAGTATGTACTTTTAAGAATTGTTGATAATTACCAGTTTCTAGACTATTAGATTTAAAACTATGAATAGTGGTTCCTTTATTTAAAATTGATTTGTTTAATATTTCTATTGAAGCTGATAAAATATTATCAATATCATTTTTATTCAATGATTTAGCCTCTCTAAAAGGTAATATTTTTGCTTGAAAAAGAATTTCATCTGCATAGATATTCCCAATACCAGAAATAATACCTTGATCTAATAAAATTGTTTTTATTTTTCTATTACTTTTTTTAAAAATTTGAAATAGATAATCAACATTACAATTTTCATCAAATGGCTCATACCCCACTCTAATAAGTTCTTTATTATTAATCATTTCTTCTTTACTATAAATATTCATAGTTCCAAAAATTCTTGTATCGTTATATATTAAGTATTCACCGTCTTTAAATTTAAATAAAATGTGTGAGTGTTTATTTTTAATTAATTCTGAATCATTTTTTTCAACAAAAAATTTTCCCTCCATCCTTAAATGAGAAATCATATTTTTATTATTACTAAAAACAAAAATAATATATTTTGCTTTTCTTTCAACTTTTAATATTTTTTCATTGATAAGAAAATTTATAAAACCATTTTTATCAATGTTTTTAATAATTTTTTCTTTATGAATAATGATTTCAACTATCTCTTTATTTAAGATATTTTTATTTAAATATCTAACGACAGTTTCAACTTCTGGAAGCTCAGGCATAATTTCCTTAATTTTAATTATTATATCAATTATAATTATAATTGAAGTTTAATACAAAGGATTTTTATGTTGAAATCAATGATGAGTAATATTGTTCAAAAAACAATGAAAAAAAAGTTACTAAATGCTACTATAACTCAAGAAGATATTGCTGAATTATTAAAGCAAATTAGAATGGTTTTATTAGATTCAGATGTTAGTATTTCTGTAATAAAAACATTCATATCTGGAATAAAAGATAAATGTGTTGGTCAAATTGTTGATAAAAATCAAACTTCTGAGCAATTTGTTCTAAAAGTTATTAAAGAAGAACTAATTGAAATTTTGGGTAAAAATAAATCTGATTTAGTTCTTGATAAAAAATGTGTAAAGATAATGCTTGTAGGTTTACAAGGTTCTGGTAAAACTACAACTGTTGGAAAACTTGCAAAATATTTAAAAGATAAAAAAGAAAAAAATCCATTACTTGTTGCTTGTGATATTTATAGACCAGCTGCTATTGATCAATTAGAAACATTAGCAAATGAAATTAAAGTTGATTTTTTAGAAAAAGGTAAGCAAGACCCCGTTTTAACAATTAAAGAAAGTTTGGAAATTGCAAAAAATAAAAATAATGATGTAATAATTGTTGATACTGCTGGTAGATTACAAACAGATGATAAATTAATGGATGAATTAGTTCAAATTAAGAAAAAATTTGAACCAGATGAAATCTTATTAGTTGTAGATGCTATGTCTGGGCAAGATGTTGTAAATGTTGCTAGAGAATTTCATAATAAATTAAAATTAACAGGTGTAATTATTACTAAATTAGATTCAGATGCTAAAGCTGGAGCCGCTTTAAGTATTGCTTCTGCTTTAAATTTACCTTTTAAATTTTCTGGAACAGGTGAAAAATTAGGTTCTTTAGATATTTTTTATCCTAATAGAATGGCTGATAGAATTCTTGGTTTAGGTGATATTGCATCATTAGCTGAAAAAGTTACTGATATTGTTGATGAAAATAGATTGAAGGGTCAATTACAAAGAATGATGTCTGGAAAGATGGATTTAGAGGATTTAATGGTTCAATTTTCACAAATGAATAAAATGGGATCAATTGGAAGTATGGCTTCTATGTTACCAGGATTAAATACTTTATCTGATTCAAAAATAGCATTAATTGAATCTAAAATGCTTGATTGAAAAGTTTTAATGTCATCTATGACATTAAAAGAAAGAAGAAACCCAAAAATATTTAAGAAAAATCCTAATAGAAAAGTTAGAGTTGTTAAAGGATCTGGAAAAAAACCTGATGATTTAAATAAACTTCTTAAACAATGAGAAGATGCTAATAAAAAAATGTTAGATATTGGTAACATGATTAAAAAAGGTAAAAATCCTTTTGGAAATAACTTTTAAGATGATTGATGATCAAATAAAAATAAACTGATATCCTGGTCATATGAAAAAAGCTACAGATGATATTAATAAAAAAATAAAAGTTGTTGATTTAATTATTGAAGTTGTTGATGCTAGAGGTATTGAATTAACTAGAAATTCAGATTTAGACAAAATGCTTAATAATAAAAAAAAATTAACAATAGCTTTAAAATCTGACTTGACTGATTATAATTTTAAAAATGAAGATAATATTATTTTTGGTAGTATATATGATCATAAATTTAAAAGAAAAATAATTGATAAGTTAACTAATATTTTTAGTGATAAAATTGAAAATTTAAAAAGAAAGGGTTTGATTAATCCTCAATTTTTGATTATGGTTATTGGGATACCTAATGTTGGTAAAAGTTCTTTAATAAACTTTATTTCTGTGAAAAAAAATTTAAAAGTTGAAAATAGAGCTGGTGTCACTAAAAGTCAAGAAACAAGAATTATAAATAAAGTTTTCAGTATTATTGATACTCCTGGTATTTTATTTAAAAGAATAGATGATTATGAAACTGGTTATAAATTAGCTCTTATCAATTGCATTAAAAAAGAAGTTTTACCAATTGAAAAAATATTAGAATATGGTTATAACTTCTTAATTAATAATTATTATGAAAAAATGATGATTTTCTATAATTTAAAAGAAAAAATTAATTTTGATGAATTCCTTATATTTTTTTGTGAAAAATATAACTTTAAAAAAATAAATAATCAATATGATTATACAAGAGCATATGATTTATTTTTTAAACATATTTCTACTAGTGTAATAACTAAAATTAATTTCAATTAGTATAGTTAATTATTTCACTACCACCAAGGCAAATATCATCTCTATATAAAACAGCATGCTGTCCTTCTGAAACCGAGTTCAAAATATTATCTTTTAATTTAATAATAAACTTATCTTTATTAAATTCAATATCACAATTCATGTGTTTTTGTAGATGTCTTGTAATAACTTTAATATTATTAAAGTCTTTAGGAATATCACTTATTCAATTAAAATTAGGACTGACTATAATTTCTTTTACAAAACTATTACGATATGTTTCTTGTTTAGAAACATATATATAATTTTTTTCAATATCTTTTTTAACTACATAATATTTAGAATTAAAACCACTGAGATTTAAATTTTTATTTTGACCTATAGTATAATAAAATGCTCCATTATGTTCACCTATTTTTTTATTATTTTCAATATCAATAATATAACCTATTTTGGGTTGAATATAATTTGATAGAAAAGATTGAAAATCTCTTTTTCCTATAAAACAAATTCCTGTTGAATCTTTCTTATCTCAAATATTGAATTTATTATTTTTAGCAATTTCTCTAACATCTTTTTTAAAAATATTTGCTAATGGAAAAATTATTTTACTAAGTTGAGTTTGATTTAATTCAGAAAGAAAATAAGTTTGATCTTTTGATTTATCATTTGGTTGTAAAAGATAGAAAATTCCATCTTTTTCTTCAATATTAGCATAATGACCAGTTGCTAAAAAATCAGCATCAAAATTATCAATTACATAATTTAATAACATTTTAAATTTTATATATTTATTACATAAAATATCAGGATTAGGTGTTATTCCATTTTTATATCCAATTATTAATTTTTCAAAAACTTGATCTCAATATTCTTTTGTGAAACTAACTTTATGTAATTTAATATTCATTTTTTTTGTTATCTCTAGAGCATCAAGATAATCTTGTTTAGAATTACATCCATCTTCATCATTTTGATAATTAAATTCATTATTTATAAAACTATCTCAATTGTCCATAAATATTGCTTCAACATTATTATATTTTTCTTTTAATAAAAAGCAAGCAACAGCAGAATCAACTCCGCCACTTAAAGCTATAATTACTTTTTTTTGTTTCATATATAAATAAAAAGCTTCTTTGAAAGAAGCTTTTTCCCTTTTTTTAAAATTAATTCAATAAAATGATATCTTCAACTCAAATTTCAGCATCAAAAATTTGAATTACATGATCTTTTGAAATTTTTGATTCATCGTCTAAAGAAGAAATAAATTCTAATTTTTTTCAAATTTCTGAAAATTTCTTTTTATCATTTTTATCTAAAAAAGATAAATTGCCAATTGTAGATAGAATATTTTTAATTGGTTTTCCGTCTCTTTTAAGAGTTAAAAACTTGATAATTTTATCCATTAATGTGTTTGCACTAGTTTTAACTGATTCTAAATTTAGTCTTGAAGTTAAAACAGTTGTCGTACTAACTTGTGTAGATGTTATTTGTTCTGGTTCTGAATCTTCATTTGTTATATTATTCTCTTCGATAATTTTAGTTTTTATATCATCTTCAAGATTAATAGTATTAAAATCAGAAGTTCTTATATCTAATTCTTGACCTTCATCATTATCAATAGTATCAATATTTTTTAAATTAATAGTTTTATTTTCTTCAGAGTCTTCAGTTCAAGATGATAAATCATCCATTGCAAAATCCATAGATTCAATTAATTTACTTTTAGAAATAGAGTTATTTTCCTTTAATGCACTAGAATCAAAATTAGGTTCAATAATTTTATCAATATCCAAATCAATAGAAAGAGTATCTGTTAAAGCGTTATTATCATTATCATCTTCCATTAACATTTCAGTAGCTTCTTCAACTAATTTCTTAGTTTCTTCTGCTTCTTTTGCTAATCTAACTTCTTCTAATTCAGCTTCTTGTTTTACTTTTTCTTCTTCTAATTTTTTAGTCTTTTCTTTTTCTAATTGAATTTGTTCTAATAAAAGTTGTTTAGTCTTTTCTTTTTCAGCTTTTTCAGCTTGAACTTGTTCTAATAAAAGTTGTTTAGCTTTTTCTTTTTCAGCTTTTTCTTGTTCTTTTAGAAATTTAGCTTCTTCTAATAAAAGTTGTTTAGTCTTTTCTTTTTCAGCTTTTTCTTTAGCTTTTAACAATTTTGCTTCTTCTAATTCAGCTTCTTTTTGTTCTAATAAAAGTTGTTTAGTCTTTTCTTTTTCTAATTGAATTTGTTCTAATAAAAGTTGTTTGTTTTTTTCTTTTTCAGCTTTTTCTTCAGCTAATCTAGTTTCTTCTAATTCAGCTTCTTGTTTTGCTTTTTCTTCTGCTAATCTAGTTTCTTCTAATTCAGCTTCTTGTTTTGCT
>SAMEA5043681__coassemble_210_pt1 | contig 21789 bp, 39 predicted proteins | sample SAMEA5043681__metabat2_low_PE_001 | metagenome-assembled genome bin SAMEA5043681 (sample SAMEA5043681) | Gadus morhua | reverse complement strand
TATTGACAGTAATTATCATATTTTTATAAATGTATTGATGAATTTTAAAAGCTTTAATATAAAAAAATTTGGGCATATTAATTATTTTATTCTAAAATTATTATAGAGATTGAGAATTATGGAATTAAAAATAGAAAAAAAGTGTGAACTAGACCAATTTTATACAAATCCAATAATTTCTGATAAATTAGTTGGAAAAATAAGCGAATTATTTCCCATTGAATTTAAAAAAGCTATATTTTTAGAACCATCTGCTGGAACTGGAAATTTTTTATGATCACTTCAAAAGAAAGGTATTAATATTGAAAATATTAAAGGATATGATTTAGACCCTAAAAATAATTTAATTGAAAAAGCTGATTATTTAAAAACTAATATTGAATTTAATAAAAAGAGAATTATTTTAGGTAATCCACCATTTGGTAAAAGAGCAAAATTAGCATTAGAATTTCTTAATAAATCTTTAAAAGAATCAAATATTGTTTGTTTTATATTGCCAAATACTTTCAATAGATACTCTATCCAAAAAAATATTGATGAATCTGCAAAATTAGTATTTTCAGAACCATTAGATTTAAATTCTTTTATTTTTAATAATAAAAAATACAATGTTAATTGTGTTTTTCAAATATGAGTAAAAATACCAACAAAATTATCTGATAAAAGAATAAAAAAACCACCAGTTATTAGACATGATGATTTTGAAACCTATATTCATAACAATACAAAAGAAACTTTAAAATATTTTAATAAAAAAGAATATAAGTGAAATTTCGCCGTTCATAGACAAGGTTATTATGATTATTCTGTCCGAATTCATGATGAAAAAGAGTTAATAAAAAATAGACAATATTTTTTTATTAAAGTAAAAAATAAAGATGCTTTAAAAATTATTAAAAAAATTGATTTTAAGAAATTATCAAGAACAAACACTCAAATATTAGGTTTTTCTACTTCTGATTTTGTGAATGAATATATTAATATTAAGGAAAAAACATATGATACGATCTAATAATTTATTTTTATTCTTTGAAGATATTAAAAAAAATCCTTTTGAATTTAGTGTTGCTGCTTCTGGTGAAAAATTTGAAGAAATATTTTTTAATTTATTCAGAAAAAACGGAATTTATGAAATACTTAATAATGATAAAATATTAGAAAAAATTGCTAATACAGAGGGGATAAATGAAAAAAAAGTTAAGGAAAAATTAACTTTAATAAAAAAAGAAATATTAATTAAAGACTCTGTTGAAATATTAAAAAATCCTTTTAAAAATATAGTATCTCATTATATTTACCAACCAAACGGAAGCCAAGATTTTCCTGATTTTTTAGTTTTTTATAAAAAATATATAATTACAATAGAAATTAAATTTTCAAAAAAAACAAAAGGTAATGATAAAAATAAAAGACCGATGTGAAACTCTAATTTACCAAAAGCAAATGCAATATATATTTATGGAGTTTCAGGGAAAGATGTCACTTTTTTTAAAGGTGATGATATTTTAGATAATCAAACTAGAGAAGCATTATTAGGTTATTTTAGCATTATAAAAGATGTAAAAAATATGGAAAATGAACTTAATGAAAAACTATTAGAAAATAAAAATAATTTTGGATTTAGTCCTTATATTAGAGTAGCTTATGAAAATAAAAAGAATGTTTCTACCTATAAAGATGAAAATAATAAACAAAAAGTAGAATCTTTTTTTAGTGAAAATAGAGAAGATAGAGAAAATAAAGTTTTAGATTTTATTAAAAAAATAGATGAAGAAAATGAATAATAGAGATATTTTTCTCTATTATTCATTTTTTATATATTCTTCCATTTCATAAACAAAAGAACTGTTTGATTTTTTATTACTTAAAACTTGATTAATTCTATCATCAATAGAATTATTACAAATTACATTAATTAAAAGTTTGGGTTCTAAGTTTTCTCTTTCAACAGTATCAACCATTCTAAAGCTAGCTTGTTCATTATCAACAGGACTTCATGATTTATCAAGGAAAATAGTTGTTGTTGCTGTATCAATAGTTAAACCAAGACTTGCTACTTTCATATTTGCATATAAAACTCTGATTTCTTTATTTTGAAATCTTTTGATAATATCTTGCTTTTGAACACTGTTTTGTTGTCCTGTTAAAAAATCATATGAATATTTTTTAATACTTAAATCATTTTTATTATATAAACTTGTGAAGTTCGTAAAAACAATAATATATTCACTTTCATCTTCAAGAGTATTGTTTAAATATTCTTTTAATCAATCAATCTTAACTGAATTAGAATTTAAATCTAAAAGTTTAGGATCTAAACAAATTTGTTGTAATCTTTTGATTTGAACTAATTTGTTTTTTTCATATTTTTCAGTGTTTCTATCTTCAATTAATCTTCTTGATTCAATCAACATTTTTTTATAATGTTTTAATTGTTGACCAGTCATTTCTAGTGAAATTGTTTTTTCAATTGTTTTTGGTAATCATTTTAAATAATCATGAGTTTTTTTAATATCACAAAAACCATTAATAAATGATTCTCATTCAGTTTTTTTATCTTCATTTAAAACTCAAATCTTTTGATTTTTAGAATTTTTTTCAGAGTGAAAAAATTTCTTTTTATAATAATATCTCGAACCATAATTTTCTTGAGGAAATAAAAATTGAAAAATTTTTAAAATATCTAAAGAACCATTAACAGCAGGAGTACCACTTAAAGCTAAAGCATATTTTGCTTTTGCTCTTACTTTTAAAATATTTTTACTTCTAACTGTTTTTCTATTTCTTAAAAAGTGAGCTTCATCTAGAACTAGATAATCAAAATCATTTAATAAATCAGGATTTTCTAATCTGTCTCTTGATAATATATCATAAGAAACAATGATTCACATTTTCTCTTTTTCATTAAATTCTTGATATATTTTTTCACGATTCTTCTTATTAGAATCAATTATTTTGCAATCAAAATCAAGATCAAGATTATTTTTTATTTCTTGATATCAATAAATAGCTACATTATTAGGTACTGAAAAAATAACCTTGTCATAATCTTCAACAGCTTTGATAGCAACAATAGTTTTGCCTAATCTTTGCTGTCAAAAAAGACCAAAGTTTTTTTTATTTTTAATTAATTCTAAACCTTCTTTTTGATAAAGTCTTAGATCTATTTTAGATTTTAAGTTCATTATTTATTACCACCAGTTTTATTATAACCAGATTGAAAAGAATTATATTTTTGGATATATTCCATCTCTAATGTATCAAGTTCATCTTTAGTTTCACATTCAATATATTTTCAACTAAATTTATTTTTTTGATATCAATCCTCGGCAAAGATAATATTTTTAACATTACCATTAGAAAAGTGTTGTTTTAAAACCCGATTAAAAACATCTTTTGACTGACCAACATAATATTTATTTTTGGTTTGATTATGAATAATATAAACGCCTTTTATTTCTTTTTTAAAATAAGATTGATGAATAAAACTTTTTTCTAAATCCATAAAATCATCGCTTATAGATTTTTTTAAATTTCTATAATCAATATTTTTTATACTAATAATTTTTTGATTAATATCATTTATTCTTGTTTTATAAAGAGAAATTTTATCATCTAATTCTCCAATCAAAAAAAGATTATTTTTCTTTTTTTGAATAGCCATATTTACTAAATTATCGTAATTATTTTGAGCATTTTCCATATTATTTTTAGAATCTTGAATTATTTGTCTATTATTGTTAGCATCAGATTCTGATGTATATTGATAAATAATTCAGAAACCAACTAAAATAATAATAGTAATAATACCTAAAATTAACATTAGAATACTATCTTCTTCAGTTTGAAGATTAAGAGATGTTTGGTAATCTCACTTTTTTGAAATAGATTCTTCTTTAGAATTTTCTAGATCTCTTTGAATTTGAAAAATTTCATTATTTAATCTATCTTTTTTTAATCTAACACTATTAATGTCTGATTCAATAGATCTAATTTTTAAAAGTTCATTATTAATATCTTGTTTTTTTCTTTCTCATGTTGGTGTATATGAAAAGTAATCTAATATTTCTTGTGTTATTTTTTTTGAAAAACCATGTATTAATAAATCTTCTTCTAAAAAATTTTCAATAAAAATCTTCTTATTTATTTTTTTAACTAGTTTTATTTTTTCGCTAAAATCACCATATATTGGTGTCTTTACATAATCTTTTTGTACATATCTTGTAACTTTTGGTTTTTTTAAATAGTTTTTAATAGTTAAATTTAATTGATTTGTTTTTTCATCATAAGAAAGTAATTCAATATAATCATACTGAATTATATTATTAGGATTATGACTTATTATTGGTGGAGTAGGATTATAAATCGCATTTAGTTTAGATCATAAGTTCATTGATAATAAGATCTCTTAATTCGTTTATTTCATTATTTAATTGTTCAATAATAAACGCACTATCACCATCATAGTTTTCATTTCTTAAATTAAAATACATTTTAAATTTAGGTTCAGTTCCAGATGTTCTGAACTTAATTCAAGAATTATTCTCTAAATGTCATTCAATACATTCGCCAGCTTCATTATATTTAATATCAATAATATTTCTTTTTAAAAGATTCTTCTTATTATATTGAAGAGCTAATTGTTTTAAGCTTTCAGCTCTTTCTAATCAATCATTTCCTTTAATAACTGTTGAAATAGTTCTATTAGCAATAAAACCTATTTGAGGATAAATTTCATCATTTAAATAATCAATTAATGTCATATTTTTTTCTTGAAATTTTTTATATACTTCCATAACTAATGCAGCAGTTTGGAATCCATCTTTATCACGATTTAAATCACTAGGACATGAACCAATTGCTTCTTCAAAACCAATACAGTAGATTGTTTTATCTTTATCTAATAAATCAATAGCTTCAGCAATAAATTTAAAACCAGTACCAGTTCTAATTATTTGAACATCTTTAATTTTCTTTAATTCATCAATAATATTAGTTGAAACATAAGTAGAAATAATAGCAGGAGTTTTATTTTTAAAATCTTTATTTTTAAGAATGTAATAACTTAAAAGAGTTCCAGCTTGATTTCCAGATAGGAAATTTCATTTGTCTTTATGTTTAACTACAATTCCTAAACGATCAGCGTCAGGATCAAAACCTAGAATAATATTTGCATTATTTTTTTCAGCATATTCTAAAGCTAAATCAAATGATTTTTCATCTTCTGGATTTGGATAAGGAGAATTAATAAATAAAGTGTCATAGAAACATTGTTCTTTTACTTTAATAACATCATAATTAAGTTTATCTTTTAATAATTCTTCAGCAACAAAACTAGCTGCACCATGATGAGCAGTATAAACTACTTTTATTTTATTATTATCTTTATAATCTCTTGAAAAAGTCGCTTCACTCATTACTTCTTTAAAGTATTCTTGAAGAATAGATTTATCAATATATTTAACTTTTTTACTTAAATCAATAATAGGTTCATTTAAATTTGTTTTTCAATTTTCTAAAAGATTTGAAATACGATCAGATTCATTAGGTAATAATTGACCACCTAAATTGTTATAAGCTTTAAAACCATTATATTCTTTAGGGTTATGGCTTGCTGTTATATTAATCCCGCCATCAAGATTATTTTTTTTAATAATATAAGAAATTATTGGAGTAGCAATAGGTTCATTATTATCATAAAAGTAAACTTCAAAATTTAAGTTAATTAATGTACTTGCAATAATTTCGGCAAAAAATACACCATTTTTACGATTATCATGTCCTACTAATATTTTTATAGTTTCTTTATTAGGGAATTTTTCTTTTAAAAATTTAGCATAAGCAATTGTTAATTGTTTATAAGTTCATTCGTTTAAAAACTTATTACCTGGTCCCATAATTGCTCGATATCCAGCAGTTCCAAATTTAATTAAATCATCACTAAATGATAATGATTTATCATCATCATTCATTTCTGAAATTTGATCTTTTAATTCATTAGAAACATTTTTATTTTCTAATCAATATTTTACGTTATCTTGAATATTTATCATGATTATTTACTTTCTAATGTTTTTGATATAAATGAATTAGGAAGCAAATCTTTTAAAGTGTATTTTTTAGATTCACCTTTTGAATTATAAATAGTAATTTCACCATCTTCATCCATAAATTCAGCCATTACTTGTCTACATCCACCACATGGTGAAGTAAATGTTTCAGTTGGAGTAATAAGTGATACTGAATCTATCTTTTTTTTACCATCTGTAATAGCAGAAAAAATAGCAACTCTTTCAGCACAGATTGTAAAAGGATATGCAGCATTTTCAATATTAATACCACGATATTCTTCATTCTCAGAAGTGCAAATTGCAGCTACCTTATAATTTGAATATTTAGCATAAGCATTATCCAATAATTTTAAAAGTTCATCAAACATAAATTTCCTATTCATTATAATAAATGGGTAATTAATATTGTATTATAAATTAAAGTTTTTTCTTTATTATGCTAAAAATATCCTCAATATCACGGTCATTTTTACTTATATTGTTATTTTGAACAAAACCATTATTTTTTTCATATTTAGGGATGATATGAAAATGAAAATGATTAACTTCTTGACCAGCTATTTTTCCTTGATTAGAAAGATAGTTAAAACCTCATGGTTCTAATTTAGTACTTTCTAATAATCTTGCTGTTTCTTGAACTAATTCCATAACTGAACTTAGTTCCTTTTTAAAACAAGTAACTAAATCTAAGTGATGTTTTTTTGGAATTACTAAGCAATGGCCTTCACTAATAGGATTTAAATCTAAAAAAGCAATAGCATAGTCATTTTCTTTAATTATTTTAGCATTTATAGTTTTGTTAGCTATTTTGCAAAAAATACAATTATCGTTCATATATGTCTCCAAACAAATAATATTTATCATTATAAATTTATTTGTTTAAAAATGAAAATAAATGATTGTATAATTACAAAGTATTATAAAACACATGAAAGGTGATTCCACAGTGGAAAAATTTAATGACAAAAAACAGTTAGAATCTATTGAAATTGAGATTGATCAAGATATCGCAAACGAAATAGCAAATGCAAATATTACACCGTCTTTTAACAAAGATAACAATGTCAGTGCTAATTCAAACAAAGAAATAAAAACAGAACAAGTTCAAAAACTTATAAACCCAACCAAATTACTTGACCTTGGGGCAACAATAGGTCTTCAACCTAAAAAATGAAACCCAAAAATGGCTAAGTACATTTTTACAAAAAAACCAAATCCAAAAACAGATGATAATACTTCTGAAAAAAGAAATTCAAATTATAGTAAACCTTCAAATCATATTATTGATTTACCAAAAATTGCAAGTTCTTTAAACGAAGCGTATAACTTTTTAATCAAAACAACACAAAAAGGTGGAAAAGTTTTAATCGTTGGTACTAAAGGAAATAAAATCAATGATTTAATTAAAGATGAGGCAACAAGATCTCACTCTTATTATGTTAATCAAAGATGATTAGGTGGTACTTTAACTAATTTTAAAACTATTAAAAATTCAATTAATAAAATGAATGATAACTTACAAACTATTCAAGATAATTCAATTGATAATTATACAAAAAATGAACAAATTAAAATCCATAAAGATACTGATAAATTATTAAAATTTTATGGCGGAATTAGAACAATGAGAAGACTTCCATCAGTTCTTTTAATCCTAGACCCAGTTCATGATTTAAATGCTGTACTTGAAGCTAGAAAATTAAACATTCCAATAATTGCTTTTGCAAATACAAATGCTGATCCAGATTTAATTGATTATATTGTTCCTTTAAACAACAATTCAATTCGTTCAATTGCTTTTGTTTTAGGTGTTTTAAATGATGCTATTTGTAGTGTTCTTGGTGAACCATTAAACTTTGTTGGTAAAAAAGATAGTGAAATAGTTCTACCTCCTCCAGCTGTTAAAAAAACTTGAAAAAATAATAACAGTAATTGAAAAGGTAATAACAATAATTACAATAAAAATAGAGATTATAAAACAACTGATAAAAAATAATTTAATTTTCGTAAAAGAATATTAAATATTTTTTCATTTATACAAAACAAAAAAACAATATCGATATTATGTATTTAACATAATCAATAAGGAAAATCATGAACAATAAAACGAACAGTTTTAAAATTGAAGAAATTACAAACAGAGTTGTTAGAAGAAATTATTCTAAGATAGATAGCAATTTCGTTGGTCCAGATTTATTACAATCACAAATTGATTCTTATAAAAAATTTTTATCATATGAATTAGAAAATGTTATTAAAAATATTTCTCCTATTATTCATGGTAAATATCAATTTAAAATAAATGGAATTTCTCTAAAAGAGCCAAGATTTACAGAAGAAGAATCGTTAAATAATGGAATTACTTATTCAACTTCTTTATATGTAGATGTTGAACTATATGATTCTGAAACAGGTGAAGTTACTAAATTAGATAAAGCTGGTAAAAAGAAATCAGACGGAATCTTCTTTGGTGATATCCCTTTAATGACTAAAAAAGCAACTTTTATTATTAACGGAATTGAAAAAGTAATTGTTTCTCAAATTGTAAGATCACCAGGTGCATACGCTTTATCAAAAGCTCAAATTAGATTATCAAATGCTAGAAAAAGAATTATCAAAGGTAAAGTTTGTGAAGTTTTACCATATAAAGGTTCTTTAATGATCATTGCTATGATGAAAGATTCTATTCAGGGTTCTAAATCTAAACAAGAAAAATTACAAGTAATTTTTAGAGATTCAATCGGTGATAATGCACCTATTTTTACTGTTACTCATTTATTAAAAGCTTTTGGTCTTTCAACAAGTGAAATTCAAAATATTTATGGAGATTCTTTTTTAATTGATGATTGTTTAGAAAACGATTATATTAATGAAAATTATGATAATTATGAATCTGCTGAAGAGTGAATTGAGTTAAAAACATATATCAAAAATATGAAATTAACAGAACCTACAAAAGAAGATTTTGATATTTATATTAATCGTGGGCATAAAATTGAAAGATTAATTAAAAAATTATTTGTTCAATTATATTACTTACAAAATGTAAAAAATGATTTAATTGCTCGTAATGAAGAAAGAACTAGTGAATTTCAAAGTGTTCAAAGTGAATATAATGAAGTTATTAAAAGACTTATTATTGAAAAATCAGCAAAAATTGTTGTTATTAAAACTAATATAAGTTCAAAAGTATTTGATAATAATAAACATTTTGATGATGAAAATATTTCATATCAAACTTTATTATGATTACATTTTTTCAGTGATAGATACTACAACACTACAAGTGCTGGTAGATATAAAATAAATAATAAAATGAGAATTTCTCAACGTATTTTTGAAAAATATATTGCTGAAGATATTTATGGAACTGATGGTGAAATTAAATTCCCTCGTGGGACATATATTAATCACGAACAATTAATCAACTTTAAAAATCTATCAAAAGAAGGTAAATTAGATATAGTTAAAACTATTAATTTAGCTAATAATCCTTTAATAAAAGAAGATGAAAAATATTTCAAAGAATTAAAATATCAATATGAATCAATTTCTATTTATGAAGATAATGAAAGAAATAACGAAGGCAATAAGAGTATTAAAATAATCGGTGTTGTTAATAGTGTTGAAAACACTACTTTACAAATCGCTGATTTACTATCTATTATTTCGTACAACATTTGTATGAATGCTGATATTGGCGAATTTGATGATATTGATCATATTGGTAATAAGAGACTTAAACTTGTTCATGAATTATTAAAAAATAAAATTAATGCAGGAATGATTCGTATTGAAAAATATGTTAAAGAAAAATTAGCTGTTCTTGATGGTGGAACAAATATTAATAATATTGAAGAAGAAAATGCTCCAGTTGTAGTTAAAACTCATTCTATTAAAACTTTAGTTAATACTAAAACTTTCCAAGTAGCTGTTAAAGAATTTTTTAATTCACATCCTTTGATTCAATTTATTGATCAACAAAATCCACTTTCTGAATTAACAAATAAAAGAAGAATTTCAGCAATGGGTCCTAATGGGATATCAAGAGATGATCCTAACTTAGACGTTAGAGACGTGCATTATTCTTATTATGGAAGAATTTGTCCAATTGAAACACCTGAGGGTATGAACATTGGTCTTGTTATGTCTTTAGCATCATTTACAAAAGTTGATGACAGAGGATTTTTAATTACGCCTTATTATAAAGTGATTGATGGAAAAATAACTGATGAAATCCATTGATTTACAGCATTACAAGATGATGAATATATTATTTCTGAATCAGGTGTTAAAATCGATGAAAATAATAATATCATTCAAAATGAAGTTGTTGCTAGATACCGTGGTTCTTCTGAAATTTTCTCACCAAAAGAAGTTGACTTTATTGATGTTTTACCAAAACAAGTTGTTTCAATCGCTTCATCAATCATTCCATTTTTAGAAAATAATGATGGTAATAGAGCTTTGATGGGTGCTAATATGCAACGTCAATCTATTCCGTTAATCAATCCATATGCTCCGGTAATTGGTACTGGTAGTGAATATAAAATTGCTCATGATTCAGGAATGGCTGTTGTTAGTGAAGTTGATGGAGAAGTTATTTATAGTGATAGCACTAAAGTTATTGTTAGAGATAAAGATAATGTTGATCATGAAAGTAAATTGATTAAATATGTAAAAACAAATCAAAGTACTTGTAATAATCAAAAAACAATTGTTCGTGTTGGTGAACAAGTTAAAAAAGATGATATTATTGCTGATGGTCCTGCTATGAAAAGTGGAGAATTAGCATTAGGTCAAAACGTTATTGTAGCCTTTACTACTTGAAGAGGTTATAACTATGAAGATGCTATTATTATTTCTGATAGATTAGTTAAAGATGATGTATATACTTCAATTAGTATTGATGAATATACTATTAAATGTTCTGGTACTAAAAACGGAGATGAAGAAATAACAAGAGAAATTCCGAATGTTTCAGAAGCTGCTAAAAAATATTTAGATAATGATGGAATCATTATGATTGGTTCTGAAGTTAAAGAAAATGATATCTTAGTTGGTAAAACTACTCCAAGAGGGAAAATAGATTTAAGTCCTGAAGAAAAATTACTAGAAGCTATTTTTGGTGAAAAAACAAAACCTATTAAAGATTCATCTTTAAAAGTTCCTTATTCAGGAGCTGGTGTTGTTGCTGATGTTAAAAGATTTAGAAGTAGTGATAATTTTCATAATCTTGGTGATGATATTATTGAAATCATTAAAGTTTATGTTGTTCAAAAAAGAAAAATACAAATCGGTGATAAAATGGCTGGACGTCATGGAAACAAAGGTATTGTTTCAATAATAGTTCCAAGTGAAGATATGCCATTTATGCCAGATGGAACTCCTATTGATATTATGTTAAATCCACTTGGTGTTCCTTCAAGAATGAACATTGGACAAATTTTCGAATTACATTTAGGAATAAGTTCTAGAGAAATTGCTAAAAAGAAAATTATTTCTTTAGCGATGGACCCAAAAACAAAATCAGAAGATTATAGAAAACTATTTGATTTACACAGTTTAACTGCTGAGAATTTAATGAATGAAATTAAAGCATACATTAAAGACAAAGGTTTTAAAACTGAAGCTGAAGCATTAAGTGCAACTGAAACAATTGATATTAATATTATTCTTTCTAAAGTTGGAATTAGTTATGACGATTTAGGTTATAAAATGGCAACACCTGTATTCTGTGGTGCTACACGTCAAGATTTAGAAGAAACTATGGTAGAAGCTGGAATTGATCCAGTTGAAACTAAAGGTAAATTCAAATTAACAGATGGTAAAACTGGAGAGACATTTGATGGAGATATTTCTGTTGGTTTAATGTATATGTTAAAACTTGACCATATGGTTGATGACAAAATCCATGCAAGATCAGTTGGTCCTTATTCAAAAATTACTCAACAACCATTAGGTGGTAAAAGCCAAAATGGTGGTCAAAGATTTGGTGAGATGGAAGTTTGAGCGCTTGAAGCATATGGTGCTGCACATAACTTAAAAGAAATCTTAACAATTAAATCTGATGATGTTAGTGGTAGAAATAGAGCTTATAGTTCAATTATTAAAGGTCATGAAATTCCAAGTGGTAATATTCCTGAATCATTTAAATTGCTAATTAAACAAATGCAAGGTTTATGTCTTCATACAACAGTTATTGACTCTGATGGTGTTAAACAAGATACAAATGATTTTATTAAAAATCAAAATCTGAGAAACTCAATATATGGTTATGAAACATTTAAAAAACCTGAGATTGAAAAATATAATACTCAATCAAATAGTTATGAAGAAACTCTTGAAAAACAAGAAATCTTTAATGAACAAATTTTTGAAAATTATTCAGAGCAATCTGAATTGAATTCAAATGTTGAAGAACAAAAAGAATCAGATGATTCTAATTATGAAGATTAGTTAAGGAATTAAAATGGAAAAAAAAGTTAATAATTTTAATGGCAAGATTAGTAAAATTCAAATTAATATAGCATCTCCTGAACAAATCAGAAATTGATCTTCTGGTGAAATTACAGAATCAGAAACTATTAATTACAAAACATTAAAACCAGAAAAAAATGGTTTATTTAATGAGGTTGTTTTTGGTCCTGTTAAGGATTATGAATGTTCTTGTGGAAAATATAAAAAAGTTAAACATAGAGGAATCAAATGTGAAAAGTGTTCAGTTGAAATAACTGAATCAATCGTTAGAAGAGAAAGAATGGGTCATATTGAACTTGAAGCACCAGTTGCTCATATTTGAATGACAAAAGAACTTCCTTCACCTTCAAAAATTTCTTTATTATTAGATATTTCATATAAACAAGTTGATCAAATCGTTTATTTTGTTAATTACATTGTAATTGATGAAGGTATTTATGCTAATGATGCTGAAAATAAAATTTTCTCTAAAAAAGACATCTTAGATTTATCTGCTGAAAAATCTAAAAAATCTCGTGGTAATTTAAGAAAAACATTGAGATTAATCATGGAAATGATTGAAGCAAAGAAAACTTTTAATGAAAAAGATTATGATAAAGCAAGAGCTTATTATGACCATTTAAAATATTCTACTTTGCCTTTCTCAATTGCTGATGTTTTTGATTTAATTCAAAAATATACTGGTATAAAATTTGCTATTGGTGCTGAAGCAATCAAAATTCTTTTAAAAGAATTAGATCTTAAAAAAGAAAATGATACTTTAAGAAAAATCTTAGAGTCATATAAATCTCTAGATGATCCTAAAGCTAAGAAAATTTTAAGAAGACTTGAAGTTATTAAAAACTTTATGGATTCAAAAAATAAACCTGAATGAATGGTTCTAGATGTAATTCCAGTAACACCACCTGATACTAGACCTATTATCCAATTAGATGGTGGTAAATTTACAACTAGTAATATTAATAACTTTTATCGTAAAATAATTATCAGAAATGATCGTTTAAAAAAGATGAAAGAAGCGAAAGCTCCTTCTACATTAATTAATAATGAAAAAAGAATGCTTCAAGAAGCTGTTGATGCTTTATTTGATAATTCATCAAAGAAAAAACCACAACTATCAAAAGATAAAAAACCACTTAAATCTTTATCAAATTACTTAAAAGGTAAACAAGGTTTATTTAGACAAAATTTATTAGGTAAAAGAGTTGACTATTCTGGTCGTTCTGTTATTGTTGTTGGTCCTGAATTAAAAATGTATGAAGTTGGTATTCCAACAATTATGATTTTAAAATTATTCAAACCTTTTATTATTCATGAATTAATTAAAAGAAGAGAAAATGATAGTTTAATCAATCAAACTCCAATTGCTAAAAATATTCGTGATGCTGAACAATTAATTGCAAAACAAGATGATGTTATTTGAGATATCGTTAAAAAAGTAATTAAATCAAGACCTGTTATTTTAAATAGAGCTCCAACTTTACATAGATTAGGGATTCAAGCTTTTGAACCAAGAATGATTGAAGGTAAAGCAATTAGATTACATCCATTAGTAACACCTGCATTTAATGCCGATTTCGATGGAGATCAAATGGCTGTTCACGTTCCTTTAGGTCAAAAAGCAATTGATGAAGCTAGAGATATTTTATTAGCTCCTTGACATATCTTAGGTCCAAAAGATGGTAAACCTATCGTTACACCTACTCAAGATATGATTTTAGGTAATTATTATTTAACAATTGAAAACAAAGACAAAGTAGGTTCTGGTTTAATATTTAATGATTTAAATGAAATTCAAAGAGCTTTATTGAATAAAAAAGTTCATACTCATTCAGTAATTGGTTTTAGATCTGAATTTTTAAAAGATAAAAATATTAAAACTAGAGGTTTATTAATTACTACTCCTGGAAAATTAATTTTAAATGACATTTTCCCAAGTACTTTTGATTTTATTAATAATGCTGATGTTTCAGTTTTAAATACTGATGAAGATATTTTAAAACCAGGAACAAATATTAAAGATTTCATTGCAAATAGAGAAAATAAAAATGCTTTTGATAAAAAAACTTTTTCAAAATTAATTTATAAACTTTATCTTGAACTTGATAAAAGAGATATTCCGCCTATTTTAGATAAAATAAAATCTTTAGGATTTGAATACTCTACTAAGAGTGCAATTTCAATTTCACTTTTTGATATTCCAAAATATGAAGATACAAAAGAAGCATATTTTAAAGATGCTAATAGAGAAGTTGCTAAATTAAAAAAACAATATCATAAAGGCCTTTTAACAGAAGATGAAAGATATAAAAAAGTTATTGAAAAATGAACAGATATTAAAAAAATAGTTACAACTGATATTGAAAATCTAGTTGCTAGTGATAAATATAAAGATAATTCAATTATCATTATGTCTCAATCAGGTGCTAGAGGTAATATTTCTAACTTTACACAATTAGTTGGGATGAGAGGTTTAATGTCTAAGTCATATAACTATGACCAAAAACAAAAAACATCAATTATTAGAGATACTATTGAAATTCCAATTAAACATTCATTTATGGAAGGGTTATCTATTTCTGAATTTTTCAACTCATCATATGGTGCTAGAAAAGGGATGACAGATACTGCTATTAAAACTTCAAAAGCTGGTTATATGACTAGAAAATTAGTAGATGCTGCTCAAGAAGTTATTATTAATAACATTGACTGTTCTACAAACTCTGGTTTAGTTGTTAGAAAAATTATTAATGATGTTGATAACTCAGTTATTGAATCTTTACATGATAGAATTTTCAACAGATTTTCTTTTTCAGATATTATCGACCCAGTAACTAATGAAAAAATCATTTTAGCTGGTAAAATAATTGATGAAAGTACTGCTCAAAAAATTCAAGATTCTAGTATTGAAGAAGTTGTAGTAAGATCTCCACTTCATTGTCAAAACAAACATGGTGTTTGTCAAAAATGTTTCGGAATTGATCTTTCTACTAATAAACTAGTTCAAACAGGAACTGCTATTGGAATTATAGCAGCTCAATCAATTGGTGAACCTGGTACTCAACTTACAATGAGAACGTTCCATACTGGTGGGGTTGCTGGTGGTAGTAATATTACTCAAGGTTTCGAAAGACTTAAACAATTATTTGATTGTATTCCACCAAAAGAATGAGAAAAATCAATTATCTCTGAAATAAGTGGAAAAGTAATTGAAGTAATTTTAAATGAAGAAGAAAACTATAAAACTGTTATAGTTGAAAATGATATTGAAAGAAGAGAATATATTGTTAATTCTAAACAAAAAATTAGAATTAAAAATGATGATGTTCTTAAATGTGGTGATAAAATCACTGAAGGTTCAATTGACTTACAAGAATTATTATTAATAGCTGGTGTTAATGCTGTGCGTGAATATATGATTAGAGAAGTTCAAATAATTTACCGTCTTCAAGGTATTAATATTTCAGATAAATATATCGAAGTAATTATTAGACAATTAACATCTAAATTAAAAATTGTTAATCCTGGAGATTCTAAATATTTCATTGGTTCGCCAATTAATATTAATACTCTTAAAAATCAAAACACTATGTTATTGAATAAGAATAAAAAACCAATCTTTGCTGTTTATCAAATCTTCGGTTTAGAAGATGTTCCTGGTAAATCAGATTCATTCCTTTCAGCAGCATCTTTCCAAGATACGAAAAAAATATTAACAAGTGCAGCTGTTAAAGGTCAAGTTGATGAATTAATCGGAATTAAAGAAAATGTTATTTTAGGACACTTAGTTCCAATTGGAACTGGACTTGAAGTAATTGATGAATCACCTGATGCAGTTAAACATAAGGCTTACTTGTTTGATTATTAAGATTAAACTTTTAAAAAATATGTTAATATTAAGTTGTTAATTTAATATTCATAAAAAAATTAATATGGACTTTAAACATCCATGTTAATTTTTTTATATTTACCGGAGATTTTATGCAAAATGCAAAATTAAAACTAATAATTAAAGAACTAATGATCAAATTGCCAGATGTTACAAATGATAATGTTGCTTTAAAATTATTAGAAAAACATAACTATGATGTTAGAGAAGCTGTTATTGAATATAAAAATAAAAAAACAGTTGATTATATTAATCTTTTAAGTCAAGAACACAATATTTCTAGAAATAAAGTTAGTGAACTTATTGAAGATATTTTTATCAAAAACTTTGATAAAATAATGAGTGAAGAACGATGTATTCTAGAAATGAAAATAGATCATGAAAACGGTTCTATTATTGGTAAAAGATTATATAATGTTGTTCCTGATGGTGATGATATTGATGATTTATTCGAAATTAAAGTTTCTAATATGAAAGAAATTGACCCTTCAAAAGATTATAAAGTTGGTGATATCTATCGAGAATTATACGATATTAATGATGAAAAAAATCTTCAAAAGAAAGATATTTTATATATTTTTCAACAATTAAAACAACAAATAAATGAGATTAATAATCAAAATGTTTATGATGAATGAAAAGATAAAATTGGTGAAATAATTAAATGTTCTATTGATAGAAGAGATGGTTCAAGTGGTTTTTTAATTGATTTAACAAAAGCTAGTAATGTTAGAGATAGAGAAAAATATGTAAAAACTTTTGGTTACTTATCTAAAAAAGATGCAATTCCTGGTGAAATCTTAAAAGAGGGTGAATCTTATAACTTCTTAATAAAAGAAGTTAAAGAACATAGTAAAGGTTGACCAGTTGTTTTATCAAGAGCTGATAAAAACTATGTTAAGAAAATTTATTCAACACTTGTTCCTGAAATTCAAAATGGAGACATTATTATTAATGCAATTAGTAGAATTGCTGGATTTAAAGTTAAAATAGCAGTTAGTTCAAGTTTTATATCACATAATCCAGTAGCTATTTGTATTGGACCAAATGGTAGTAGAGTTAAACAATTATCTCAAGCTTTAAATGGTGAAAAAATAGAAATTATTAGATATGATGAAGATATTAAAAAAATGACAATTTTAGCTTGTGGAGTTGAAAATGTTATCGGATTAAAATATCTTGAAGATACAGAAAATCCTAATGAAAGTCAAATGATCGTAATTGTTAGTAATGAATCTTTCCCTGTTATTTTAGGCAGAGAAGGTAAAAACATTAAATTAATTGCTCAATTATTAAATTTAAAAGTTGATCTTAAAAATTTAAAAGATGCTAATTTTGAAGGAATTGAATTTGAACCAATTGAATCATTTGGTAATTTAAATTATGTTCCACCAAAATATGATTATCAAAACAACAATGATTCTAATAATTCATATAATGACCATTCAGATGATAAGAAAAATCAAATTTTTGCAACCAATTTAAGTGATAATAATGTTGATTATTCAGACTATCAAAATAATTTTAATAATAATTCTCAAGAAAACTTTTTCTTTTCAGATGACTTAAAAGAACTTGAAGATGAATTTTTAAGTGAAATTAATAACGTTGATAATGATAAAAAAGACGAATAATAGAACTTGCATTATTTCGAGAACTAAAACTGAAAAAAATAATTTAATCAGATTAACAATCCACGAAAATCAAATTATTATTGATAATAATAATTTATTAAAACATCGTGGATTTTATGTCCTTAAAGATAAATCATTTATTTTAAAATTAAAAAAAAGTGATTTGCTTTTAAAAAAGTTTAAAATTATAACAAACGATGAAACTTTCGATAAAATGCTAAAAATGTGTGAGGTTATATATGAAGAATAAAAAAAATAAACTTGACAATAGAAAATCAATTAATGTTAATGACTATATTAAAGAAGTAAATATTGGTATTAAAGATAAGATTTTTATATATACATCACCACTTTCAGTTAATGATTTATCAGAAAAATTATTTATTCCTTCTGGTAGAATTTTAAAATACTTTTTCCTTTCAACTCCATCAATTGTTTTAAATGTAAATTCAATTTTAACAAAAGATCAAATTGCAGAAGTTTGTCTTGAAAATGATCTTGATTTTCAAATAGATGAAGAAATAAATTTAGAAAATGTTCTTGATTTAATTAATTTTGAAAAAGAAGATAATGAAGCTACTTTAAAACCAAGAAGTCCTATTGTTACAATAATGGGACATGTTGACCATGGTAAAACTACATTATTAGATAATATTAGAAAAACATCAGTAGTTGATTCTGAAGCTGGTGGTATTACTCAACATATTGGTGCTTATCAAGTTGAGAGAGAAAATCAAACAATAACATTTATTGATACTCCTGGACATGAGATATTTAGTGAAATGAGAGCTAGAGGTGCTAATATCACTGATATTATCATTTTAGTAATTGGTGCTGATGATGGTTTAAAACCTCAAACAGAAGAAGCAATTGATCATGCTAAAGCAGCTGATGTTCCAATTATTGTTTTCATTAACAAAATGGATAAAGAAAATGCTAATCCTGAAAAAATATTAAGTAGACTTAGTGAAAAAAATGTTGTTGCTGAAGAATGAGGCGGAGATACTATTGTTATTAAAGGTTCAGCTAAATCTGGTGACGGATTAAATGAATTATTAGATGCAATTATTTTAACAAGTGAAGTACTTGAATTAAAAGCTAATCCAGATCGTTTTGCTAATGGTATTGTTATTGAATCAAATCTTGATAAAGGATTTGGTCCAGTTGCTACTGTTTTAATCAAAGGTGGAACTTTAAATAAAGATGACTATGTTGTTGTTGGTTCTAGTTTTGGAAAAATCAAAGTAATGCATGATGAAAATAAAAAAGTTTTAACAAAAGCAGGACCATCTAAACCAGTTAGAATAGCTGGATTAGATATTATCCCAGAATCTGGAATGAATCTTTTAGCTTTTAAAGATGAAAAGCAAGCAAAGAAAATTGCTGATATTCAAAAAAATAAAAAGAATATTGAAACTAATCTTCATAGCCAAAGTAATGAAATTAGAGCAAAAATTATTTCAGGCGAATATAAAAATATTAATTTAATTATTAAAACAGATTTTCATGGTTCTCTTGAAGCCGTTAAAAATATTATTAGTAAAATTGATGTTGCTGGAGCAACAACAACAGTTATTAGAGCTGCTATTGGTGGAATTACTGAGAGTGAAGTTAAACTAGCTCAATCAACTAAATCTTTTATTATTGGTTTTAATATTAGACCAAATAAAAAAATTGTAGATATTGCTAAACAAAGTAATGTTGAAATTTTAACTTTTGATATTATCTATAAACTTAAAGATGAAGTAGAAAATATTTTAAAAGGTTCATTAGACCTTATCTATATTGATAAAATTTTAGGCGAAGCTAAAATTTTACAAATATGAAAACATAGTGATATTGGAACAATATGTGGTGTTAAAGTTGATAGTGGAAAAATAGTTAGAGGTGCTAAAGCTCGAGTTATCCGTAATGATGTTATTATCTATACTTCTGAAATCAAAAGTTTGAGATCTAATAAAGATCCAGTTAATGAAGTTAAAGAAGGTAGAGAATGTGGTTTTACTATTAAGAACTTTAATGATCTTAAAGAAAACGACGTTATCGAAATTTTTGAAGTAGTTGAAAAAAAGCAATATGAATAATTATAAAATTCAAAGATATGAATCAATCATTCAAGATAAAATAAATAAAACTATTGTATTTAAAGTTAATAATAAATATATCAAAATGGCTCGTGTTAGTTATGTTAAATTAGACAAAAATTTAAATAATGCAAAAGTTTATCTTGATTGTCAAAAAAGAGAAGAAAAAGCTCAAATTTTAGAGAACTTTCAAAAACTAACTGCTCTTTTCAGAGCTGAAGTTGCTAGTGAGCTTGATATTTTTAAAACACCTAAAATAACTTTTTTTCATGACTTATCTATTGAACATGCTGAAAAAATTGATAATATTATAAAAGATATTCATAGTAAGGAAAAATAGATGGAACAAAAAACTTTTATTGAATCTGTTGATAGTTTTTTAAAATCAAAAGATGGTGTTAAAAAATCTTGATTATATTCTCTTATCTTATTAGTCTTAAGTATTATTGGTTTTTCAATTCCATTAATTTTTATTTTCGGAAATTTTGATGAAGAATTACAAATAATTTTTGTTAGGAATGTTGGTTATATTGATGCTGCTACTTATTTAATATTTATCGGCTTTGCTTTATTATTTGCACCTGTCATTTGGTTGTTTTCATCATGGATGACCGGTGTTAATGGGGTCAGTAGCGATAAGAACTTTCATATCTTTATGTGAGTTATTTATTTATTTGTATTTTTGATAGCAATTTGTGTTGCTATTTTAATGATCAGAGCCTCTATATTTCCATTTTTTATATAATGGAAAAATAATTTTTTATTTAATCTTGTAATTATTTAGGGTATAATAAAAAAGTTATATTTTTTTGGTATTTTTTAATAAAAAAATACACTCATACAAGTTGTTTGTTAAGAGTTAAAAACTTAATAATAAAGAAAGAAAAAAATGCCAACAATTTCACAATTAATTATCCATGAAAGAAAAGATAAAGTTAAGAAAACAAAATCACCAGCTTTGTTAAATACTTATAATTCATTAGATAAAAAAACAAAATACAATCCAGCTCCATTTAAAAGAGGGGTTTGTACTAGAGTAGGTACAATGACACCGAAGAAACCAAACTCTGCTTTAAGAAAATATGCAAAAGTAAAATTAAGCAATAATCAAGAAGTTTTAGCTTATATTCCAGGTGAAGGTCATAATCTACAAGAACATAGTGTTGTTATGATTAGAGGCGGACGTGTTAAAGATTTACCAGGTGTTAGATATCATATCGTAAGAGGTACTGCTGATACTGCTGGTGTTAAAAATAGAAAACAAAGTCGTTCACTTTATGGTGCTAAAATTCCGAAAGAAAAGAAATAAGGTAAAAAAATGAGAAAGTCTAAACCAATTAAAAAAGATGTTTTGCCAGATCCAATTTATAAATCAAAACTAGTTACTAAATTAATTAGTTCAATTATGTTAGATGGTAAAAAATCAAAAGCTCAAAAAATAATTTATGATGCATTCGAAATAGTTGAAGCAAAAACAGGGAAAAAAGCAATTGATGTTTTTGAAAAAGCAATTGAAAATATTACACCTGTTCTTGAATTAAAAGTTAGAAGAATAGCTGGTAGTAACGTTCAAGTTCCTCTTGAAGTTTCTCCAGTTAGAAAAAAAACACTTTGTTTAAGATGATTAACTC
>SAMEA5043681__coassemble_135_pt1 | contig 30390 bp, 56 predicted proteins | sample SAMEA5043681__metabat2_low_PE_001 | metagenome-assembled genome bin SAMEA5043681 (sample SAMEA5043681) | Gadus morhua | reverse complement strand
GAATATATTATGTTTATTTTAAGCAAAACTATACTGTATGAATAGTACTAATTTTATGAAAACTAAAAATTATTTGACTAACTATATTATCTTTTTCTAATTTATGATTTTATTTTTATTTTTGGACATTTATTTTAGTTCTAACATTATTAGATAAATATAATAATTGTCCTGGTCTTGCATTCATCAAAAATTCTTTTTCTTTGGGAGATAAACCATTTTGTTCAGATAATAATGCATCAATAGCTTTTATCTCATTTCCATCAATATGATGACAAAGAATATATTGAGCTTGATTAACTAATGGTTTTGTATAAGCTCTAATTGAATCTTTTTCATAAAAATCTGAAATATTTTGTGTTATTAAAGTCATCATTCCATTATATTTTCTAATTCTCTTATACATTTCATTTGTAAATTGAACTATATCTAAATATTTTTCATCTAAAAGTAAATGGGCTTCATCAATAACAATATTGATAAATCTTTTAGAATCTAGATCTATTAAAGCTTCATTTATTGAAAAATAACCACAATCAATAACTATTTTTTCTAATTTTGATAAATTTAATTTTTTCATTTGATTTAAATCGAATGTATCTTTTATTCCATTAAATTTTAATAAATCTGTTTTACTTCTATTGTCTCTATTATTAAGAACAACATTGTTTAGGTATTGTAATATCAAAAATATTTGAGCTTTTCCAATACTTGATGATGATTTAGCTAATAAATCTCTAAATTGAAACGCCATATAGTTAGAATCTAATTTAAGTGTTGTTTTTTTATCTCAAAGACTAGCAAAAACTCCGCCAAAAGAAAAAATCTTTAATTGTTGAATTAAATGCTCTTCTTTTTTATAAACTGGATGATTTATTATGTATTGAGTCAAATCTGAAAAAATGAATTCTTTATCTTTTCATATTTGATAAAGTTCATAAACAGATTGAACAAGAATTGCAATTTTATCATCTGATAGTTTTTCTTTAAAAATTGTTTTAAAGAAACTTTCAAAAAAGAATTTCTTATTATTAATAGATTTATCTATTTCAATATCAGTAGGGATACTTTCATCACTAGTAATTAATCCTAAATCAAATGGATTAATTACATATTTAGGATCATTAATGATTATTGATTTTCCTCCAAGAGATTCAAATAAAGTTCCATATTCATTTTCAGGATCAATAACATATATTTTGTATTGATTTTCTAATATTTGATTTTTTAGAATTCTTTGACAAGTAGTTGATTTACCTCCGCCTGTTTTCCCGATTATTATTGTTGATGAAGATGGTTTCTCTGTATTTATCAATTTTCAATCAATAAATACAGGTGTTTTATTTTCATCTAAACCAAAAAGAAGTGATTTCTCATGAATTAATTCTTGTGAAACAAAAGGATAACCAAATGCAATAACTTCATCTAAAACATCAACTTCAATATTCTTAATCATTTGTTGATTAGTAGGTATGAATGATTTCATGGCATTTAGTTGGTTAAAAACTAATCTTGTAAAATGAAAACCACTTCTTCTAAGTTGCTTTGAAATTTTTCTTATTGCACTTTTCATTTCATCTTGAGTTGAAGCTTCTATTTTTATAATAGACTGTACTTTTCTAAGTTTTTTTCCACTAGCTATTTCTTCAGCAATATATGAAAAGGCATCAAAATTAAGGAGGTTTTTTGCATTTTTAATAGAATCTGAACTTTCAATTTGAGTTTTAATTTCATATTCATTTATGATTAAATTTAATTTTTTATTCAAATCAGAATCTTTTCATGTAGATATAAAAATATTAGTTGATAAACCTTTTAAATTTAATAAAGGAGTTAATCATTCTCGTTCAACTTCTTCAGGAAAATGAGATATAGATATAAAGGCTAAATAAGTACTCATTTTATTTTGTTCCATCATTATCTCCTTTTGATTTTTCTTCTGTTTTAATTAAATATTTTCATTTTTCTTGAATATGAGAATTATTAAAATATATGTTCTTTTCTAATTCTTCTATTTCTTTTGAATTAGGTTCAACAATATTTAATCCACAAAGGTTTAAATTTTGTTTTATTTCATTTATTTTAAAATATTCATCATGTTTTGTATTATTAATAACTAAAAAATATTTAGCTTGTATAGAGTTTTCTGATTTTTCATTAAGTTTATTTAATAATTCCAAATTATTTTCTATTTCATCGTTAATACTTTTAGGATATTCGAGATTTTTAAGACTTTCTAAAAAATCAATAGATTTATCTATTTCTATATTTCCATCCATTTTTAAAAAACTTATTTCATCATTTTCTTTAAGAAATAATGATAAATACTTATAAATTTTTTTGAAGTCATAATTAGAAATAAATGTTGTATCTTTCCCTAAAAGTCGAAAAACACTTTGAATACTTTTATTTTGATCATTTAAATAGAAAGTATTATTATCAATTTTTTCAATTGTTTTAAACTCTTTAATTACATTCTTTTTGAATGCTCTTAAAATAAATAAAAAAATGAATTTATAGAACTTCATATCAAATATTTCTAAAATTAATATTGATGATAGTAAAAATGAAAATATTAGAATACTAATTCCAACTCATTTTTCAATTTCTTTACTATTATCACTTAACCCTGTTATTATTAGAGGAATATATATTATTCCTCACATAAGTAAATTCAAACTGAATATACCTATATCTAAAAAATCTAAGTTAAAAATTATTTTTGTTTTTCTAGCTATTCTTATTGGTTCAGGAATTATTTTTAATTCTTGTTCATCAATTTCTTTTAAATTACTCATATATTATACCTATTTTTATTTTCTTGATCATCTTGATAATCTTCCTGTTCTTGATGATTTTTTTGAATAATTTCTTGGAGTGAATACAGTGTCTTCTGCTCCTGAATCAATAACATTAGATGTCTTTTTCATAAAACCTTTACCAACTGATGTTATTTTTGAATCTGCATTTAAAACTATGTTTAATCATTCAATAAATTCAACCATTGCCATACTAGATGCAACTAACATCAAACCTTTTAAAACTATCAAAGCTATTGATGCTCCAATAGTACCAATAGGCCCAAATATACCGATATTTACAAAAATTGCATCTGAAGCTTTTACAAGAGGATAAATAAGCAAATTAAAAATACTTATTGCAAAAGAAACTGATAAGACTAAAAGTTGTTTTCCTAGGATTGTCTTAAATCATAATTCAAATTTAGAACCTGAATCATTTATTCCATTAGCTAAAACAACTGGACTAATTAATATCAATCCTACAAATTCAAATATTCTTTTTGCTAACATCAATAATATTCCCAAAAATGAAGATAATATCACTGCTGCAAAAAATGTTCCTAAAAGTAGTGAAAGAAGTCTTTTTGGATTGAATACATAACCAGCAATTCTCAAAAATCCGTAGAAAATAAAATTAAGAAAACCTAAGAGTCCATTAGTAAAGCCATCAAAATACTTATAAGTTGGAAATAATTCTCACATTTCAACCCCATAAATTAATTTGCTTAATTGAAGAGTTAATGGTTCAGGAATATAATTATTTGTAGGGTAACCGCTAATTCCTCTGATAATAAAATTACTTAATGTCAAACTTTTCTCATTATTATCAAAACCACCTTTAATAACATTAGTAATTTCTGAAGAGGAAGTTAGAAATAAATCAAGATAGGTATTTTCTGGATTAGGTCTTATATCTAATAAGGACAAAAATATTCCATTATTATAAAATTTAGAGCTGAGGGTTAATATATTTTTTTCTAATACCCTAAATAAATCTTGAACTCATTTTAATGGATTCATATCAAATAAACCCGTTTCTTTATTAAGAACAAGATTTAAGTTATGTTTAATATTATCTATTCTCGAGTTAATATCTGTTAATTCATTTATTAATGCATCAACTAATTTAGCATCTAAACCTAAGGCAGGATCTAACTTATTTAATTCATTTTTTCAATTTAGAATATTACTTTGAAAATTGAATATTTCAATATCTAATAAACTTTTATAATAAATTCAATCTTCAGTAGTTAATAACGCATTGCCAAAAAAACCATTACCAAATATTCCTGAAATTTGACTAATAACAAAATTAACTAAAAGGAAAATTGAAGGAACTAAAATAAATCCTATCCCTCAAAAACCTAATCATTTTCATTTATGAATCATTGATTTATTATGATTTTTATCTCTAAATTCACTATAGTTCATAGTTGATTGTAAACTAGCTTTAATTATAAATAATAAACTTAATACAAAAGATATTAAGAATATTGATATATATATGATAAATATCGGATTAGTTGGTTCAAATGCTTGAGAAAAAATACTTTTAAAAAAAGCATTTCCACTTACAATATTTATTAATTTTAATAATAAATCTAATATGATTAAAGGGACGTTTATTCCTGTAATTGCAGTTATAAAGAAACCACCAATTAAGATAGCTTTTATAAGTAGTCCACCAGATAGCATTTTTTTCCTTTCATGCAAAAATTGCATTTTATTTTTCTAAAATAAACTATTAAGATAATTAATACAAAAAAATAAATAACACCTGCTAATTTTAAAGAAAAAGGTTTTTATGGAATAGAAATAGAAGTTTTAAAACAATATGAATAATGAATTTAAAACTTAATTCCATAATTAAAATTCAATATTTAAATTTGTAATTTATCTTGAAAAAGTAAATTAACTTGATGTTAAATAAAATATTGAGTAAAAGAGTTTATTACAGAAAATATAGAATATTTTATGATACAAATCCTAAACTAATGATAATTTTCCTCAAAGATATATAGATCTTATACTTGAATTAGTATTGATATAAATCTTGAGATGTTTTAAAATATTGCTTGATATAAAGTTTATGATGATAATAATAAAACCGAATGTAAATATTATAAATACTCCTTTTTTAGGAGTATTTTTTTGTTTATTTTTTTATGTTTGTGCAGAAGCAATAATTATAGGTAAAATCATTAATAATAAAGGCAATACATTTAATGGTAAAAATATTCAAAAAAGTCCTTTTATAGATTCTTTTAAATCATTTTTTCATTGGATTTGAGTTTCTTTTGAAGTTTCATCACCATTTTTTTTAATTTGTTTTAATCCATATTTAACAAAATTAAAACATAATAATATTATTCCTGCTAATAAACCAATAACAAAAGTAATATCTAAAATACCTAGAAGAATTCCTAAACCGTTTGCTAAACTTTGTCCTAGCTTAAATCCAAAGTCTTCAGATATTAATTTCATTATTTGTGGTCCGAATAAAAAACCACCTCAACCAGGCTCAATTACTGCAATTGGAGCAACATTTGCTATATTTGTTAAAATATTCATTCTTTTAAATCTCTAATTTCTTAAAAAATTCATTATTGTTAAGACTATTAAAATTTATTTTAACTTTCGCTTCTTGATTAGCTATATTTTTTTTAAGTTGATTTTTAAAATCCACTAATATTTTTTTATTATTCATTATAAATGACCTCTTATTTTTATAAATTATTTATTTTAAAGTTTGAATTACCATTAAACTAAAAATTAAATATACTAAGATAAATATTGACTCTAATCATTCTACTGAAAAGAGATTTATTTTTTTCTTTTCTCTAATTTTTTTTCTTTTTTATTTTTTGAATAAACTAATAATTGAACTATTAAAAAAGTTGTATAAATAAAAATAAATATTAATTTTATTGTTCCGTTTATCGGACAAAAAAATATAATTATTGAAATAATTAAAATAAATGGATTGATAAATAAAAGTTTTTTATTTATAGACCAAGAAGATCAAATTAATTTAACTTTTAAAAAATTTGTTTTTTTATTTTCTTTAGCTACTTCTTCAATTGTTTTTATTTTTGTGTCCATATTAATTATTTATATATTTTCAATTTAACAGTATTGGTACTTCTTCAAGTAAAAATATTTATTTCTTTATCTTTAATATTTTCTATTATTTTCATTTATGATATATTTAACTTTTTAACCTATATTAATAGATATTTGTTCAAGTTTAAAATTCATTCTGATTATATTCTTTGTATGTTTTTTAAATAATTCTATTAATCATTATTCTCTTTTTCTTAATTTGTTGATTTAAAAAAGTGAATGAATAATTCTAATAACTATTATGGATAAGCATTAACCAAATAATTAACTAATCTTCTTTGTTAAAAATTGTTTTTAATTCCTATTTATTTAATTTCATTTTTTAGTCTTTATGATTTATTTTCATAATATTTTTTTTATAAACTTATTTATTTTAAATTCAAAAAGTTAAAATAGTTAAAGAAAAAAGACTAAAAATAGACCGCTTTTTAGGGTTTGTTTTTTAGTCTTTTTTTGGTTAATATATAATAATATTATGAACTTAAAAAGTTATTAAATTTCTTAAGAATAGTATGAATAAAACTGAAATTTTAATTTTTATTAATAATAAAAATTAAAGAAATATCTATATAAATTAATCATAATTAGTATTATAATCACCATAAAATAGGCGATAATAAGTAATTGAATTAAAAAATAAATTAATGAATATTATCTTTAAAAAAATTGTTTAAAGCTTTTCAAAAAATATTTTTATCTTTATTTATCTAATTAAAATTTTGATATTTATATCTTTATTAAAGATAAGATATTTTTTAAAATATAAACGATATTTCTATGATATTTTCCATTGAAATAGAAAATATAAGATCTTGAAATAATTTAATTATATTTCGTGTTATTTAAATAATATTTAATAAACAGAATTAGAAAAAATAGCATTTATTAAAAAATTAACTGGTTTAGTCCTAAATATCTAATTAATTTGTCAAATTATTTGGATATTTTTATTTTTTTTAGTTTTTAAAAGTAATATATTTTGTATTTATCTTCTTTAAATATATTTAATTAGAAAAAAACATGATTTCTTAAATATAGAATAAAAATTCTATATTTTTAAAAAAATGATATAATTTTATTAAGTTAAAAGTTAGAAATTAGTTTTTTATTTCACTTTTTTTCAGGTAAGTATATTATTATATAATATGCATTTTATTATATAGAGAATAAAGGGCATTAGACTTAACAGAATGTTTGTATCCAACCATTTTACAAGCTATTTTTAATTGAATATTACTCTTAACTAAGTTTTCAATTTCTATTAATAATATATTGTCATCTATTTCAACTTTTGTTCTATTGTTAATAACAATAACTATTTCTCCTTTTAAGGTGATTAGTTTTAAAATTTCTGAAATTTTATCAACATAAATAGTTTGATTTTTTTTAGATATTTCTCTACAAACTGAAATTTCAATATCCCCAAAAATATTCTTAATATTTTCTAAAGTATTAATAATTCTATGAACTGATTCATAAATAATTAATGTCGTTTGAAAGCTTTTTAATTCACTTAATCTATTACTTTGTTCATTAGCTTTATATGGTAAAAAACCAACAAAGAAAAAATCAGTTGTAGGAGCTGATGAAAGAATAAGACCATGAATTAAAGCAGAAGGCCCTGCTGTAACTTCGATTGGAATATTTTTGCTTATTAGTTTTTTTATTAAAATATATCCAGGATCAGAAATTAAAGGATAACCAGCATCTGAAATTAATCCTGATTCATTATTCTTAATTATTTCAAAAATTTCATCAGTCTTTTTATTTTCAGAATGATTATGAAAACTAATTAACTTAGGTCTATTTTTAATATTTAATAACGAAAGTAATTTAGCTGTATTTCTAGTATCTTCACAAAAAAGATATTCTAATTTTTCTAAAACTTCAATTGAATTTAAAGAAATATCTTTTAAATTCCCAATGGGAGAAGAAATGATATAAAAAGTATTGTTATCCATGTAAATCCTTGATAATTTCTTTTAATCTAAGTAAATCAATATTTAACATATTTAAAGTTTTAAATAGTGTTTTATTATTGCAATAGGAAATACCTATTTTTTCACATATTTTTTCTCTTAATATTTTTGATGAAATATCTAATGATAAGTATTCACTAAAAAGTAATGAAATATTATCTTTTTTAAATTTTATTTTATTTTGAAAAGCTTTAATAATAACTTCATCTTTAGCTTCAGCGACACCAATTTTTTTAGAAAATGGTTCCATATCATTTTTGCTAATATAAATATTTTCAGCATCAGGAATGTGTTTTAAAATTGATTGTCTGATTTTTTCTCCAGAACGATCAGGATCTAAAAAAAGAATTACATTATATGTCTTAGAAAGTTTTTTTAAATTTTCAATATCTGAATCATTAAAACCAAATCCATGTGTTTCATATGTTAAAACATTAAAAAGTTTTTTAATCTTTTCACTATCTTTTTTACCTTCGACAACAACAATATCGATCATTAGTAATTATTCAAAAAACTTAAAGAAAGAATATTTTTCATACACAGATGAAATACAATGTTTACCATGAGCAAAAATTGATACAGCTGAAGATATTAATTCTGCTATTGAAATAACTGAGAAAAAATCTGGTAATTTTTCTTCTCTTTGAATAGTATCTGTAATATAAACTTTATTAATTAAACCATTTTTATTAGCTTCAATAAAATTAGCAATACAATTCTTATTTAATAAACCGTGAGTTGCTACAATATCAATACTTTTAGCACCTTTTTCTTTTAGAATTTTACAACCTTGAATAATTGTTCCGCCTGTATCAATTATGTCATCAAAAATTAAACAATTTTTATTATCAACATTACCTAAAATTTCTGAAGACTCAACTTTATTTTGACCAACTCTATTTTTATCAATAATAGCAAAATCACAATTAATTTTACTAGCAATGCTTCTTGTTCTTTTTACACTTCCATAATCAGGAGAAACAATAACTAAGTCATCTCTAATAATTCTTTTATTTGTAATTAAATCATCAAGCATTAATCAAATAGCTGTTAATGAATCAAAAGGAATTGTAAAAAACCCTTGTTGTTGTTGAGAATGAATATCAACTGTTAATACTCTAGTAGCTCCAGCTTTTTCTAATAGATCTGCAATAAGTCTACTTGTAATCGGTTCTCTACCTTTTGCTTTTCTATCTTGTCTTGAATAACCATAATAAGGGATTAAAACATTAATTGTTTTAGCAGATGCTCTTCTAACAGCATCAATAGCTATTAAAAGTTCCATAATACTATCATTAACAGGTTTTGAAGTTGATTGAACTAAAAAAACATTTAATTCTCTTATAGGTTCTGGAATTGAAAATAAAAGTTCTCCATCAGCAAATTTAGTGATTACTGGTTCTATTAGACGAATATCAGACAACTTTGCAATTTCTTTAGCTAATTTCTTGCTTTGACTTAAACCAATTATCACACTATCATTAATATTATTAAGCATTTCTATCCTTTATTTGATTTATTATTTATATTTAATATTATAGATTAAAAAATAAATCAAAATTAATTTTATAATATAATATATATGTCATCACAATATTAATTAGTGAACCTTGTCAGGGTAGAAATACAGCAGCAATAAATTGAGTCTTATGTGTGGTGATGTATTTAATGGAAGCATACTCAAGTGGTTAAGAGGGCACCCTGCTAAGGTGTTAGATTGGGTAACTGATGCGAGAGTTCGAATCTCTCTGCTTCCGCCATTATTAAAATATAAAATAAAATCAAAAAACAATAGTTTTTTGATTTTATTTTATAAATACTTTTATATAATTAATATTAATATGCAGAAAAAAAATATTTTAAATATTATGATGATTGTTTTAATTTCATTTTTATTTATTACAACAGTATCTTTAACAATAACTTCATTAATTTTATCATGACCTTTGGCTTGAATATATTTCGTTATTTTTGTTGTAATTATGTATTTTATAAATACTTACTATACTATTAAAATATTTTATGATAAAGATAGAATTAATACTTCTAAAAAAAATTGATTATTAGGTTTTTGTTTATTACCAGGTGTTGCTACTTTTTTCTATTTATGATTAGGTTTTAAACCAGATTTAACTGATGCTAAAAATAATTATATTACTGGACGAAAATTAATTAAAGAATATGAATCAAAACCAGAAAATACAACTGATGATGACCTTAAAAAAATATCAAATTTTTTTAAGAACACTTGAGATGTTGATTATTCAAATAATAATAATATTAAATTAATTGAAGATAATTTTGATCTATATAAGAAAAGTATTGATTTAATAAGAAGTGCTGAGAAATCTATTATTGTTCAATATTATATTATTTCAAAGGATGAATGATTCAATACATTTGCAAATGAGCTTATTAAGAAATCAAAACAAGGTGTTCAAATCTACTTCTTAGTAGATTGAATTGGTTCTATTGGAAGATATAATAAAGGAATCATTAATAAATTAAGAAAAAATAATATTAATTTTGAATTATTCACAAATAATAAATTTCCTTTATTACATCATGATCACAATACTAGAAATCATAAAAAAATATTGATAATAGATAATAAAAAAGGTCTTTATGGTGGTAGTAATTTAAGCGAAGAATATTTACCATTTAGAAAAAATACTTCTTATTGAAGAGATATTAACTTTGATATTGAGGGTGAAGTTGTTAATAGATTTACATTAAACTTTATTTCTGATTATGTAAACAATACTAAAACAAAAGAAACAGTTAAACAAATAATTAAGAAATTTGAAAATAAAGGCATTATTAAATTAAATGGTAGTGATGAAATTTTAGAAAAAAACTCAAAATCGTTTGTAATGGAATCTGATCCTAGTATTTATCATAATCCAATTGAAAATTCTCTTTTACAATTGATTATGAAGGCAAAGAAATCAATTCACATAACAACACCTTATTTTGATACCACTGATGTTATTCTTGATGCATTAATAACAGCGTCTCTTTCTGGTATTGATGTTAAAATTTTACTTCCAGGAAAACCTGATAATAAAAACTTCATTATTCCTTTTAATCAAAAAAATTATGAAAAATTAAAAAATACAAATATTCAAGTTTTTGAATATGAAGGTTTTTATCATGGAAAAATGACATTAATTGATGATGATGTTTCACTTATAGGTAGTTTTAATTATGATTTAAGATCTATTTATTTAAATAAAGAAGACTTTATAATTTCGTTTTCTAATCAGTTAAATTATGAATTAAAAACTCTATTTTATAAAGATATTAAACATTCTAGATTAGTTGATTTGAAAAAAAATAAAGAAAATAAAAAGTTTAATGAAAAGGTTAAAGTTAGCATTTTAGAAATATTTGCTTTAATATTTTAAATGGGAAGTTGGAGTAAAAATGAAACTATCTAAATATATAGATCATACTAATCTGAAACAAGATGCAAGTAATAATGATATTAAAAAGCTATGTGAAGAAGCTATTAATTATGATTTTATGTCAGTTTGTATTAACCCTTCATTTGTTTCTCTAGCTAAATCATTATTAGAGAAATCTAATGTATTAGTGTGTACAGTTGTAGGATTTCCTTTGGGACAAAATACAATTGATACTAAAGTTTTTGAAACAAAACAAGCTATTGAAGATGGTGCTGATGAAATCGATATGGTTATTAATATCACTAAACTAAAAGCAAATGATGTGAAATATTGTGTTAATGAAATTAATGAAATTAAAGAAATTACTGGTGATAAAATATTAAAAGTTATTGTTGAAACTTGTCTATTAAATTCTAAAGAAATAATAAGAGCAATGGAAATTGTTAATGAATCTAATGCAGATTTCATTAAAACTTCTACAGGATTTTCATTATCTGGTGCTAATATTGAAGATATTACTACATGAAAGAAATTAATTAAAGATAATAAAAAAATAAAAGCTGCTGGAGGAATAAGAAGTCATGATGATCTTCTTCTATTCATAAAAGAAGGCGCTGATAGAGTTGGTACTAGTTCTGGAATTAAATTAATAACAAAAGATGCAGTGATTGATTCTGATAAATATTAGAATCAAAAATAGGAGAAATAACAATGTCATATACTATAAAATATAATAATCTTGATAAATCTGATTCAATAGATTTATTTATTGAAAAAAAAGTTAGTAAAATTACTAAATTTTCATGAGTTGAAGATATCAAATTTGAATTATCAAAAAATGAAATAAATTTATTTGTTTGTAAAATATCAGCTTTTATTCCAAAACATGGAGATATAAGATGTGAAACTACAAATTCTGATATTTTAGTGAGTATAACTGACTCAATTCAAAAAACAGTCGATCTTCTGGTTACTATAAAAGAAAAAAGAACTTCTCATTAAAGAAGTTCTTTTTTTTATTATTTAAGATAAATTTTTAACATTTAATATATCTAAAATACCAGGAAATATTATTTTTAGTTCTATTGCATTTTCAACAAAAGATAGATAACTTATTCTTTTCTTTTTACTATTGATAATTTGATCGATTTCAACTTTGAAAAAAGTATCATGTTTATTGAAATAGATAATTAAAAAAACAATTGCTCCATTTTCTTTCATTTTTATTAAATGAAGAATTTGATGTTTTTTAATATTAGTAATATTAAAAAAATCCTCATTTGTTTGTTTAGCTTCAAAATCAAACATTTTACTTTTAAAAATACCATAATAATCTGATTGAGATTTTTCTTTTAAATAACCTGTTACATGGTTATTATTCGTTGAAATAATTTTAATAGGAACAGTTCTTTTATCAAATCAACCAAAATTATTACTATTATAAAAAATAATAGTTCTATCAATAATACTCTCTAAGTACATTCCTTTGTTCTGATAAAATTTCATTTGATTAACCTTATATAGAATATATTTATTTAAAATAAGAAAAAATACTATAATTAAATTTATATTTTGGTGGTTATATGAAAAATAATAAATTAATAATTGGCTCTCATGTTTCCTTAAAAGCACCTAATTATCTTGTTGGTAGTGTTAATGAATCTATTGAAGCTAATGCTAATTCATTTATGGTTTATACTGGTCCTAATCAATCAAGTAAAAGAATGGATACTAAACTTTTTAAAATCAAAGAAGCTTTTGAATTAATGAAAGAAAATAATATTAATCCTGAAAATGTCTTGGTTCATGCTTCATATTTAATTAATTTAGCTTCAAATAAAGAAACGACTAGAGAATTTGGATGTAGTTTTTTAATTCAAGAAATACAAAGAACAAGTGAAATGGGATTTAAGTATATAGTTCTTCATCCAGGAAGTAAACTTGACAATTCTTTAGAGCAAGGAATTAAATATATTAGTGATAACTTAAATTATGTTTTTGAAAAAACTAAATCATTAGATGTTGTACTTTTAATTGAAACTATGAGTGGAAAAGGAAGTGAAGTTGGTTCGTCTATTCATGAAATAAAAGAAATAATTGATAATATTAATTTAAAGGAAAAAGTTGGTGTTTGTCTTGATACATGTCATTTAAATGATTCTGGTTATGATATTGATTTTTTTGATGATTTTTTAGATGAGTTTGATAAGTTAATTGGTATTGATAAAATAAAGGCTGTTCATTTAAATGATTCAAAAAATGTTTTAAACGCTAGAAAAGATCGACATGAAAATATTGGTTATGGCACCATTAAATTTGAATCATTACAAAATGTTGTTCATAATGAAAGATTAACTAATATTCCAATGATCCTTGAAACTCCTTATGTAGAGAAAAATAAAAAATATTTTTCTCCTTATAAGCAAGAAATTGAAATGTTAAAAAATAAAAAATTTGATAAATGAATAGAAAAAATACCTGAATAAATAAAAATATATTATTTTCTATAAAGATTAAAAAAAGTTCTAATAAATTAGAACTTTTTTTAATATGAATGTTTTATATATATTTAGTAATATCGTCATTTTTCAATCTATAAATACCATATCCTAGAATAACTAAAATAAGTAAACTATTGATTATAAATGCAGATAAAAGTAATCAAGGATTTAAAACTAATGGTAAATAAATGTATGAAATATTAAAGATAATATTTATATACATATTAATAAAGGTAGTACTTAATGAAAATCCAATTATGGTTCCTAGTATCAATGGTGGGAAATAAGCTGATAAGAATGAAAACATATTACTTCTATCACTAAAACCAAGTGCTTTTAATGAAGCAGCCACTGGTAATGAGTTTTCAATTAAATCAATTGACATAATTAATGTAGTTAATAAACTAATTGAAATAAGAATTGAAAATAATAATGATTGTAATGAATAAATTAAATTTTCAGAAGTATCGAATATCCCACTTATTTTATTTGTAACTTGTGTTGTTTTATTCATTAATGAAAATACTGATGAACCATAAGTATTAATTATACTATCTAGCACATCTTTATTTCTAAGAGCTGGATCAGTAAATCTATTCAAATATGCATTAAATGTAACTATATCTGGAAAATTTAAAGCTTTCATAATTGCTAGTTTGGAATTAAAAGCAGCATCATAAACATTATTATCCGGAACTGTTGATGTTGGATTTAATGAATAATTTAAAATTGATGTAAATTTTTCACCATGACTGAATCTATCAATAGCAGGATATAATCCTGAATATGAATAAGTAGAATTTGATGATGTTAAAATTGGATGTGTTTCGCTTAAAGAAAAGAACCCGTTAAAAGGAATTGTTTTATTATTTGTTATTTTTCATTTTCCTGGTATTCATGCACCTGTATTAGCATCTCGTACACCATCTATTCATTCTCTATCAATATAATAAGAACTTGTATTGAAATCTGTCTCATTATATCCCAATATTTCATTAGCAACTTCTTGATTAATAAAAAATTCATCACCATAATAACTACTATAAAGACCTTTAATTGTAAATGTATAATTTATTTCATTTTTTTTGTAATATCTATCAATATGATTTTTAGCTTTAATATTTATTTTTGAACCAATACCTATATTATATTTATATGCAGTGGCTTCACTTACTAAAAGATTAAAATTTTCAGGATTTAAAAGGTTATTTGTATCTTTTAATCCTAACTCTCTATTTAAATTTTCATCATTACTATTAAATAAATTTGGAACAAAAACTTCTTTTCCATTTGTATTTGTTATAGGAATTGGATTAATACCTTTTGCTATAAATGTTTTTGTATTAGTTTGATCAAGAGAAATATTTCCATTATCTTGATCAACATTTGGATTTGAACCAAATTCTAAATAAGTATAAGGAATATCATCTTTTAAGATTGGAGCATAATTAAAGATTATACGATATAGGTCTTCTTGATAATAAGGATCTAAATAAATATTTGTTAGAAATCAAATAAAGAATGGTTGTAATTCAACTGCTGGGATAAATGACAATGCACCTATATTGGTTAAATTCTTTTTATTAATTTTATATCAACCTGTTTTAGGTCAAATAGGTTGATTAGGTTCATGAAGATTTTCAGCATTATTAATATGAAACTCACGATAAGCAAAACTACTATCAATAACTTCTGGTTTTGTAATTGAAATAAAATCAAAAACAGGTGATTTTCTTGTAGTTGTTCCGTTTGTATTAGTTAATGATCCTGCTATTGTTTTAGAATCTCTAATCATTTTTTCATAATTAAAATAATATCTATTTTCAAAACCTAAAATTTGAGAATAATATTCAGGTACATATTCATCAGTTAAAATTGGTTCTGACGTTGGTATAAGTGGTCTATATAATCTATTATCATTTATTGCTTTTTTTCAAAGATTAGCAGTTTTATCATCCATTGTTGTTAATATATTTTCTGATGCTAAGGAATTAACGATCTCAAATGGATTAACTCCAGCAATATTAATATCTAAAGCTGTTTGATGTTGAACAATATTTTTTAAGAAAAGCATATTAGTATTTTCAGCATTACTATCATCAACTGATGGAAAATGAGTATTCCCTAATAATCCGAAATTATTTTGTCCATAAGAACTATTAGCAGGATTGTTATAACCCTTTCATTTTCTATAATTAACAAGTGAAGCTAGTCCGTTATAATTACTTTCTCTTATTTTTGAATCATTAAGGACTTCATTTTTATCATTAACAATAGCTATTCCCATATTTTCAGGTTCACTTCTAAAGTATTGGCCACCTTGTCTTGTTGGTGATGCTAAATCAAAAGAATAGTCGTAATTTTGAACTTCACTAGTTTGTTTTTGAGCTATTCCAAAAATATCTGTTGTCGATGATGAAATTGTTATCATCAATGTTGAAATAGCTATCATTATTGTTATATAGATTGTTTTTGCAATTGAAGCAAAAGCAACAGATGATCTAAATCTCACTAATACAGGTGTATGAATAAATAATTTTTTAATTCAACCTGATAATAATGAAGTTTTATATTTGGAATTATTTTCCATCAATTCAACAACTGGTTCTTTTTCAATTTTAAAGAAAACAACAGCAACAGAAACAATTGCCATTATTATCATAGGAACTAATATTAGTATGAAAAATCAAGCTGCTGCTCCTCCATCAATTTCTACAGTTTGAAAAGTATTAAATCAAAAATCTTGATAAATAATGAATAATAAGTCTTGAGTAAAAAAGGCAATTAGTCAACTAACTACTCCTGAAACAATTGATGGAATAATTCCTATTACTGAAACAGAGAATAAAATATATCTTCTATTAAGCCCATTAGCTATCATAATACCTAATACAGATTTATTATCTCTAATAAACTTAGTAACAAAGAAAATACATAAAATTAAACTTCCTATTAAAATAAAAATTGATAATGTATCTGTAATCGAATGTTGAAAAACTAAAAGTTTTGGTAAAAAATCTAATCTTAGTGGAGCTGGACTTAAAAAGTTATTTGTATCAGTAGCTAAATATGCAGATTTAATATCGGATGGTCAAGACATATATTCTATTGATTTTTCATTAATTGTACTAATAGCTTCGTTTACTGATATATTTTGTCCAATAACAATATTTGGATCAACTTTCATAACAATATAATTCTCAGTAGGATTATCTCTAAAAGAATAAAGTATTCTTTCATATCCGCTATTCTGCATATATATTAATAATTCATTATCAGGATTAGGAATTGAATTTTCAAAATTAATAATTGGATACATGTAATTAGGAGTAATACCAGTACCTAATATTAAAAAAACCATACCATCTATTAAAATTTTATTTTTAGTAGGAATTGTTTCTATGAAAGTTTCAAAATTTTCTTGAGATGCTAAATTAGAACTTGAAGTCCCAATTTTTTCTTGTTCATTTAAAATATTTAAGTATTGGCTATGCAATTCTGAGGGTAATACTTCTTTTTTAAGATTTTTTAATGAATAATCAGGAATAATAGCACTTAAATTAGAAAAATTTTCATAATAACCAATAGTAGGAAATGGAACTCCTGCTATTGAATCTCTAAAATTAAAATTAATCTTAAATTCTAAATTTGATGGAGGATTATAAAAAGCTGGACTTGCAGGATCAATATTACTAGGATTAATTCAAGATTCAAAATTATTTAGAAACTTTTTTAAATCCATATCAGAAGCGATTAAACCTATTGTAGTTGATACTTCAGCTAATTTTTGTGGAGTATAAGTTTGTCAAACTTTAATATCAGAATCAATTGTAGGGTTAGGTATTGCAGCATTTAATGCTACATATATTTTATTAGCTGTAGTATTTATACCATTTTGAGTTCATTTAGAATTAGCAATAATATTCAAAAATTTCTTTCTCATATTTGATGGTGATTCAGGATCATTAGGACCACCAGGAATAGCATCTCAACTTGCTTTATCTAATATATCTTTAAAATCAATTTCAGATAAAGATGGTAAATTATTACCAGTATTAATAACTAATTTATTAACTTCATCTGTTGGATTTGATTCAATTGCTTTATATAAAATATTATTACTATTATTACCAATTTCTAAAGCTCTTGATTTATTAAATTCAACATTATTATATTTAGGTTGGTTAGTAGGATCAGAACTCTTTTGGAACATAACCTTTAATCAAAGTAAGAATTCTTCTTCATTTCTTTTTTTAGCAGCTTCACCATTTAAAATATTACCGGTTTCTGTATCAGTATAAGTTGATGAGTATCGTTCATAAATAGTAATATTATTTAAGTTTCCGTCTTTAATTAAAGTGTTATAAGAGTTAGATAAATTTTGAGAAAGAAACGTAGTAGACGTAAAGATTGAAAGGGAAAGTGTTAATAAAAAAGTTAAACCTATCAGTCAAATTTTTTTATTAAAAATATATCTAAAAATACTTTTAAAAAGATTTATCAAAATATGCCTTAATTAATTTTTATAAAATTAAAATATTATGTTATTTATATATTAACAAAATATGAATAAAGTTATTAGGTTTTTAAAGCAAATAAAAAGTAACAGCAAAATAATTGCTATTAGTTTTTTTGGAGTTGTTGGTATATCTACAATAATTTTAACCAGTGTTAACTTCACTGGTATAAGTATTATTACTGCTGCTGGTTCAAGTTCTATTTTCCCTTTAATGAATGCTATGGCTAATCTTTATTCAGCAATAGAACCTTCAACTGAAATAATGGTTGAATCAGGTGGTAGTGGTGCTGGTTTAACTGCAGCTTCTAGATTATCTAAAGATATTGGTAATGTTACTGGAACTGTAACAACAAAAAAAGTAGGCGCTCCTGAAATAGGAATCCTAGGTTCTCCTAATTATCAACCTGCTATTGAACAAGGAAGCTGAGCTAATTGAGAAGCTAATGAAATGAAAACAATTACAATTGGATGAGATGCTATTGGAATTGTATATAAACCTTTAAATCCTGATGTTAATTTAAATATTGATCAAAATAATATTCTTAAACTTTTTGAAACTTTTACTGGCTATAAAACACATAAGATGTCTGATTTAACTAATAATATAGCTGATGATGTTTCACCAAATGGAGAAGCAAAAATTTTAACACCTTTTTCAAGAACTGGTGGATATGAAGCTTCTGGGACTGCTAGTAATTTTTCTAAAAATACTAATTTAAACCCAAATACACCTCCAGAAATTGAAGAAATTTTAAGAACTGGTGCTTATTTAAATAATGTAATAGCGACTCCTGAATCAAACGTAGAGGCTTGAAAACAATTTAGTTTAAGTGGTAAGGACAATACAATGATTTATCTTTCATCATATTTTATTTTAGCTAATGAACAATTTATCAAAGATAGTGGTTTTAAAATTGCTACATATAATGGTGTTGAATTAGCAAAACAAAATATAACTAAAACTTATAATTGATTTACATCAGCTAATGCAATTGTAAGTACTAAAGGGATACAAAATTCAAATACTCCTTTAAAAAGATTTATTGATTGAATTATAATGGATGGTGAAGAAATAAATAAAGGTATTCCTCATTGAATTAGATTAACACCTGATCAAATAAATAGTATGAAAAATGCTGCAGGTGAATTTTGAGTTAGTGATTATGCACTTGTTAGAGAAATTGGTGATCAAAATAGAGGGTATGGTGCGATAGTTTAGTATGTTAAATTTTAGGCGTCAAAATGTTATTGATAAAAAATCACAATCAGATAAAGTTATTAATAAGAAATTAAAATCAGATAAAATTGGAAAAATAACATCTGTTACTATCTCTTGATTTTTAGCAGTGATTTTTTTAGCTATTATTGGTTTTATTGTTTTTTCTTCAATAGAAGGTTTTAAAGCATATGGATGAAGTATCTTTGGGAGTCTTGATTTTAACTTGGCTTCTCAACAAGGTTCGGTTTGATATCCATTAGCAATTACATTATTAGTAACGATTGGTGCAATTATTATAGCCAGTCCTATTGGAATTAAAACTGCCACCTTTATTCATTTTAGATTAAATAAAAAATATCAAAAAAGGGCAAGAATTGTTATTTCAACATTAAGTGGAATTCCATCAGTTATTTTTGGGATATTTGCATATAACTCCCTTTGGTTTGTAACTAAAATATTTGGCGCTACAACACCATATACTATTTTAAATGCAATGATCATGTTAGCTTTTATGATTTTACCAACAATTATTAGTTTGACAATAAATTCATATCAAGGTATTTCAAACAATTTAATAACAGGTCCAACTGCTCTTGGTCTTACTAAAACAGCAGCAATCTACAAAGTATATAGAAAAGAAGCTACTTCTGGAATTATTGTTGCAATAATTATTGCAACAGGTAGAGCTATTGGTGAAACTATGGCTTTATCAATGATTCTTTCTGCTGATAATTATAATGCTCTTGGAGATTCAAATATTTTCCTTTCAGCATTTAAACCTCTAGCTGTTATTATTTCAAGTTATATGTTTTCAGAAACTTCATCACCTGCATTAAGAGGGATATTATATGTTTTTGCTATTATTCTATTAATTATAATTTTGATCATTAATGCTTTAGTAATGTTTGTTACTTCAAAAAGAAATGTTTATAAAAATACAAGATGAACTCGGTTTGAAAGAAAAATAGGAGAAGTCTTCCTCTATTTTCCTAATTTATTTTCAATGGCATTTGAAAGAATCATGTATAAAAATTCAAAGAATTTTGATTATCAAAATGAATCATCTGTGAATTTCTATATAAGTGATAGAATTGTTAATCATAAATTAATAAATCTTTATAGTTTTAAAAAATTAGCACTTGAATGAATTTCTGTTACAATTTCTTTTTCATTTTTAATATGAATAATTGGTGATATATTAATTAAAGGTGGAAATGTTATTTTTGTTAATGCAGGTGGTTTTTCTACTATCTTCCAATACACAAGAGATACAACAGGATTAGCTATTATTAATACTATTATTATTATTATTGTTAGTTTATTAGTAGCACTACCAATTGCGTTCTTTGTAGCTTTATATCTAAATGAGTTTTCAAAAGATGGTAAATCTAAAAAAGCAATATTATTCTTTAATGATTCTTTAAGTTCAGCCCCAAGTATTATTTATGGGATGTTTGGTTTAGCCTTCTTTATTGAATTATTAGGTTTAACATCTTCTGGAACAATGGGTAGATCTTTATTAGCTGGAGCTTTAACTATTGCCTTAGTTATAATCCCAACTTTAGTTAGAACATTTGAACAAGCATTAAAAAAAGTTCCTATGAATTTAAGACATAATGCTTATTCTTTAGGTTGTGGAAAAATGGAAACTATTTGAAAAATAGTTATTCCGTTTGCTTATACTAGTATAAGTTCTTCAATAATCTTAGCAATTGGTCGGATAATGGCTGAAACAGCCCCATTATTCTTAACAGCTGGTTTATCATCAATTTCAACTATTGGTTTATTAAATCCAGGTCAAACTTTAACAACAAGAATTTATGCTCAAATTTTTTCAAACAATTTAAGCGGAGCAAATGATATTAGTTATGAATGTGCATTTGTAGCTTTCATTATTATTTTAGCAATAATCTATATTGGATATGGAATCATTCCAATATATAAAGATTGAAAACAAGTATTAATTTATAAAATAAAAGAACATAAAAGTTTGGGATCAAGTTTTGATAAAATACCATTAGATATTTATTACAAACAAATTATTAATAAAACTCTTTATTTAACTTATGAACAAGCTGATAATCTTAAATTAAATCGTTTTATTAATATTGCAATAAAATATAATAAAAAAATTCTTAGAATAAAATATATTGATAATTTAAAAATGGAACAATTAGTAGAAAGGAAACTCTATGAAAAATAATGATAATAATGTTTTTAATATTGAAAAAATAGAAAAGAGTTTTTCTGAACTTTTAGACAGTGAACTGTTTAATTTTATTGAAACTTTAAATTGAAACCAAAAGATAATTTATAAAATAAAAATGTCTTCTGAACAAAAACAAAATTATAAAGAATATAGTGATTTAATCAAAACTAATATTGAAAATAAAAAAGAAGATTTTAACGAATCAAATATTATTGAAGTAGAAAATTTAAATCTTTGATATAAAAATGGTGATCATCAAGCCCTTTTTGATATTAATGTTAATATTGAAAAAAATAAAGTTACTTCTTTAATCGGTCCTAGTGGATGTGGAAAATCTACTTTTATTAAGTGTTTAAATAGAATGAATGATTTAATTTTAGGTTGTAGTGAAACTGGAAACATATATTTTGAATCTGTAAATATCAAATCAAAAAAACTTCACTTAATTTCATTAAGAACAAAAATTGGAATGGTTTTTCAAAGTCCTGTTCCTTTTGAAATGAGTATTTATGAGAATGTTGCTTTTGGACCTAAATCACATGGAATAAAAGATAAAGAGACATTAGATAAAATTGTTGAAGATTCACTAATTAACGCTGCTTTATGAAATGAAGTAAAAGGTGATTTAAATGCACCAGCAACTGGACTTAGTGGTGGTCAACAACAAAGATTATGTATTGCTAGAACAATAGCTTTACAACCAACTATTATTTTAATGGATGAACCTACTTCAGCACTTGATCCTATTGCTACTTCTAAAATAGAAAAACTTATTTTAGAATTAAGAAAGAAATTTACAGTAATAATAGTAACTCACTCAATGGCACAAGCTCAAAGAATAAGTGACAATACTATTTTCTTCTTTGAAGGAAGAGTTATTGAATCGGGTAAAACCAAAGATGTTTTTATTTCTCCAAAAGAGAAAAAAACATATGATTATATTAATGGAAAGATAGGTTAATACTAATGGCTAATTATTTATTACTAAAAGAAAGTGAACGAGATATCTTAGATAATCTAAAAGTTTATTTTTCAAAAACTATTGATTCTTATAAATATCTTTATGAATCATCAACTAACGAAACTAATGACGATGATATTTATGAAAAAATAAAATCAATGAATAAAAAATCTTTTAGAAGATCTGAAGATATTTTATTTGAATCTACTTGATTAATCCAAAAGCATCAACCTAAAACAAAACACTTAAGAATATTTATTGCAATAATTTATTCTATTAAAGATCTTGAAAGAATAAATACTTATATTTATAAATATACTAGATTCAGTATTAAAAAATCAAAGAGTTTTGAAGATGTAAAATTCAAAGATTTCTTTTTACAATTTTTAGATTTAATAATTCAAACAATGGATAGTATTTTTAAAGTTTTTGAAAAATTTGATTTTCCTGAAATGCTTGAAGAATCTGAAGAAATCTTCAAAAAATTCTTAATTAAATATGACGCTATATTTTTCAATTTTATTGATTATATTCACACTAATAAAGAAATAGATACTGTTGAAATTTCTAAAGCTGTTATTATTGCTAAAAACTTTGATAGAACAATCGATCATTGTATGAATATTATTGAATCTTTTTCATATATTGAATAAAAATATTTAACCTAATTTTACTTTCTCAGAAAGAATTTGAACATTAGGTTTTTTATTTTTTATATGTCTTTCTTTTAAGAAAGCGGTTTGACTAATTGAATATTGACCAACAGTAATTAGTATAATCATATATATTTGACTAAATTCACCAACTAGATATGGATCTACAGTTGTAAGACCAATATTACCAAAACTTGATGTAACCATAAATACTGATGTTGTTCAATCTTGATTATTAATTGTATGAATATCATATGATGTTAAAATTATTGTTCCAAAACCAACTAATATAACCCCTGAAAGAACAACAATAAAAGAATTTTGAACATTATGTCTATCTATTGTTTTTCTAAAAGCAGAAACATCATTATGTCCTCTAAATTTAGAATATATAGTAATCAAACAAATACTTAGTGTTGTTGTTCTAATCCCTCCTGATGTTGATGAAGGAGAACCACCAATAAACATTAAAATAATAAATATTCATTTTGTTGAGGAATTAATATTATTTGTTTCGAAAGTAGAAAATCCAGATGATCTAACACTCATTGATTGGAAAATAATATTGATTGTCTTATCAAAATAATTATTAAAAGAATTAGTGTTATTTCATAATAGATTACTACCTCCTCCAAAACTTGTTGTTTCTGAAATTAATATTAATGGTATTGAAATAAGAGTTATGATAGTATAACTCGACATTGATAGTTTTGAAAAAAGAGATATTTTATGATTTAGATTTTTCTCTAATACATATCTACTTCTTGATTCATCTTTATTAAGAGTTTTATAAATCTTTCTTTTTACTTTAAATTTCTTTAAAAAATCATAAACAATTGGAATACCAATTCCACCAATAATAAACTGAACCATTGTCATTATTAGAAAAATTGTATTAACTCCATTTCTATATGGAGCTAATGATGAATTACTAATAATATTTAATCCTGCATTATTCATTGATGAAACTGAATGAAAAAACCCTGCAAAGAATGATTTATCTGCAGCTCCATATAAATTGATATGTGATGTTGTTTCAACATAAAAACCATCTACAAAATTTCCTTCAAAAGCTGGAATTAATAAAAATCATAATGAATAGAATATTCCAAAAATAATCTCAATAATAAAAACTCAAATAGAATATTTAATTAATATTTTTATATTCTCATTATCATCTTCATTATCATCTTTTTTAAATTGGGCTAAAAGTGAACTTTGAGGTTTGATTAATTGGGCGTATTTATAATTAAATAATCTAAATAGAATAAATATAAAAAATAATACACCAAACCCTCCTAGCTGAATAAAAAGCATAATAACAAGTTTACCAAAGGTAGAGAATATTTGATTGGTATCACCAATAATAAGTCCTGTTGTAGTTACTGTACTAAAAGCAGTAAACATAGCATCTAAAAAATCATACTGAAAAATCTTACCATTAAGATCAAAATGATATGCATTATTAAAATAATCAACATAACCATTTTTAGTAAAGCTTTCAAAAGAAATTGGTAAATAAAGACATATTGTTAAAATAATAATTAGCAATGCAAAAATTCTAAACATTTTCCCACTTAATGTTTTACCAAAAAGTAAATGTTTAAAATCATCTTTTGATAAATTTTTAAATTTGGTTTTAATACTTTTTATTTGATTTTTCATTAGTATTAAAACCTCCTTTTATTTTTATAATTTTACAACAAAAAAGAGTCAATTTTAAAATTGACTCTTTTTTTGTTTATTTTTATTAATTAAAATTAAGCGTTTTCTTCGTTAATTGAATCAAAGAATGCTTGAAGTTTAGCAACTATGCTTTCAAGATTATCAAAATCATCAGCATCTAAACTAGTTTCAATATCAGTAACTGTTTTTGTAAAGTTTTCTCTTAACTCTGGATCTATTTCAGGGTTAGTTAAAATTTCAGATAAAGCAGATAACATATCATTTGCTTTATTTTTAACTTCAAGTTGATGTCTAATTTTAGCATCTTCAGCTTCATTAGCATATGTATCACTCATCATGTTGTTAAGATCTTCATCAGATAAACCACTACTATCTTTAATAGTAACTGAAGTTTCAATATTAGTTGATAAATCTTTAGCAGAAACAATGATAATACCATCAGCATCAATAATAAATGAAATTTCAATTTGTGGAATTCCTTTAGGAGCATTTTGAATATCACCTAAAACAAATTCACCTAAAAGTTTATTTTGAATTGCAAGAGGTCTTTCACCTTGAACAACTTTTACTTCAACTGATTCTTGGTTATCATATGCAGTTGAGAAAACTTGAGATTTTGAAACTGGAATAGTTGTATTTCTAGGAATAATAGGAGTAGCAACCCCACCAAAAGTTTCAATACTTAATGATAAAGGAGTAACGTCTAATAATAAAACGTTTTCAACTTGACCTTGTAAAACAGCACCTTGAATAGCAGCACCAGCAGCAACACATTCATCTGGATTTATTTTAGTATTAACTTCTTTACCAACAAATTCAGTAACTATTTTTCTAACAGCTGGCATTTTTGTAGAACCACCAACCATTAAGATTTCGTTAAGTTCTGATTTTTTAACACCTGATTGTTTAATAGCATCACCTAATGGTAATAAAGTTCTTTGTAATAAATCATCAGTCATTTTTAAAAATTCTTTTTTAGTTAGAACTGTTGAAATATTTAAAGGAGGTTGTCCAGGAACCATAATTAAGAATGGTAAGTTAATTTTATATTCATCATCAAATGATAATCTAATTTTAGTTTTCTCAGCAGCATCTCTTAATCTTTGAACAGCCATTTTATCAACTGTAACATCAACTTTATTTTCAGCTAAGATTTTATCTTTTAATCATTGAACGATTTTTTCATCTCAGTCATCTCCACCAAGACGGTTATCTCCAGCTGTTGCTAATACTTCAAAAGTACCATCAGCAATTTCAAGAACAGAAACATCGAAAGTTCCTCCTCCTAAGTCATAAACTAGGATTTTTTGAGAATCACCTTTTTCATTACTTAAACCGAAAGCTAAAGCAGCAGCAGTTGGTTCATTAATAATTCTTAGAACTTCTAAACCAGCTAATCTACCAGCATTTTTAGTTGCTGTTCTTTGAGCATCATTAAAATAAGCTGGAACAGTAATAACTGCTTTATTTACAGGTTCACCAGTTCTTTTTTCTGAATATTTTTTTATATATTTTAAAATCTCAGCACTAATTTCTTCAGGTGTATATTGTTTACCTAAAGCACTAACTGTTTGTTTTGTACCGATTAAACGTTTAATAGACCCAATAGTATTAGGGTTAGTTGACATTTGTCTTTTAGCAACATCTCCAACTAATACTTCACGATCTTTAAAAGCAACAACTGACGGCGTAGTTGGATTATCTTCTAGGTTATCAATAATTTTAACTTTACCATGTGACATATATGCAACACACGAGTTTGTTGTACCTAAATCAATACCTATTACTATATCTTTTTCATTTGACATTATTTCTATCTCCTAATAACAAAAAATTATATTTAAAATATACCACTTTTTTTCTAAATTGGAAACATTGACTATAATAAATTATTATGAATGTATTAGAAAAAATAAAATTAATCCCAGAAAAGCCTGGTTGTTATTTATGAAAAGACAAGAATCAAAACATTTTATACATAGGTAAATCAAAGAATCTTTTAAAAAGAACAAAGCAATATTTTGATAAATCACACAATGGAAGAATAACAAAGTTGGTAAGAAATATTGCTGATGTTGATTATATTGTTGTTAAGAATGAAAATGAAGCTTTGATTTTAGAAAACAATTTAATTAATAAACACAAACCAAAATATAATATTCTTTTGAAGGACAGTTCTAATTATCCTTATATAATGGTTAGTAACGAAACTCATCCTAGAATAAAATATACTCATAGGTATATAAAAAATAGTGGAACGTATTATGGTCCATTTGCAACAAAAGATAATAACATTTATGAGATATATAAATTTCTAGAAAGAATTATCCCTTTTAGAAAATGTAATCCAATACCTAAAAAAACTTGTATCTACTATGATATGAATAGATGTCTTGGTCCTTGTATTAATAAAATAGGCAAAGAAGATTATGATGTTTTAAAAAATAACATTCATGATATTTTCAATAAAAAGGCAGTTAATATAATTAATGATCTGAAAAAGAAAGAATTAAATGCTTCAGATAATGAAGATTTTCTTGATGCTAAAAAATATTTAGACCTTCAAATAGGTTTGAAATCAATTATTGATAATCAAAATGTTCAATTCAACAATCAAGATGATATTGATATTATTTCCTTTTTAGTTGATGATGATACTATTTCTATTTATATCTTCAATTTTATTAATGGTTTTTTAATTAATAAACATAATCATATTTCAAAAATATATTCTGAAATTAATGAAGCTCTAATAAGTTATCTAATGCAATACTACTCAACTAATAAAGTTCCTAAGAAAATCTATATTAATATTGATTCAGATGAATTGGATAATTTATCTGAAGTATTGAATACAAAAATAATAGCTGCTAAAAAAGGTAAGTACTTTGATTTAATAAACCAAGGTTTAATAAATGCTAAGGATGATTTAAAAGTTAATAAAACAAAATATTTAATAGAATATGACAAAACAATTAAAGCTGTTGATGATTTAGCTCAACTTATTAATATTGATTCAGCTAATAGAATTGAAGCATTTGATAATTCAAATTTATTTTTATCAACACCAGTTAGTGCTGTTGTTGTTTGTGAAAATGGAAAATTTAATAAATCAAAATATCGAAAATTTAATTTAACAAGCGAAGAAAACAAGTCTGATTATCAATATATGTATGAAGTTATTAAAAGAAGATATTCTAGACAAATTAAAAATAACCAATTATTACCTGAACTTATTATTGTTGATGGCGGAAAAATTCAAGTAAGTGCTGCTAATTTAGCTTTAAGTGAACTTAATTTAACTTCTCAAATAGCAGTTATAGGATTAAAGAAAAATAGCAAACATAAAACTCATTCAATTATTGATGCTAATTTTAATGAAATTGAACTAGATAACAAAACAAATGTTTATTGATTCTTAAGTAATATACAAGAAGAGATACATCGTTTTGTAATTAATTTCTTTAGAACTAAACGAAATAAATCTTTATTTGTTAGTTTATTAGATGGTGTTAAAGGAATTGGAAGTGTTACTAAAAATAAAATATTAACTATCTATCCTAATATTTTAGAAATAGATAATGTTGATGTTAAAATACTTTGCCAAATAATGCCTGAAAAAATTGCTATTGAATTAAAGGATAAAATTAAAAACTATTTAAAAGAAAGTAACTAATTATTCATTTAATAATAAATAACTAATTGCAATTGATGAAATTAAATCATCTATTGTATTTGATCTTGATGTTAATATAAATGGGAAAGTTAAACCTATTACTAATCCAGCAAAGATTGCATTTGAAAAATGAACAAGTGATTTAATTAATATATTGCCACTTTCAATATCATTGACTAAAAGAATATTAGCTTTACCAGCTACTATATCTTTATTATTTTTTATTTCTTTACTTTTCTTATTAAGAGCAATATCAAATTGCATTGGACCTGAAACATAACAATTCTTGATTTCATTATTTTCATTCATTATTTTTAATTTATCAGCATCTATTGTTGAATTCATTTTTTCATAAATTTTGTCTTTAGCACAAAGACAAGCTACATATGGTTTCTTATTTTCAATCTTATTATATAAATAGACAGCATTATTAATGATTGATTTTTTTTGATTTAGCGTTGGTGCAATATTCATTGCTCCATCTGTGATTAAATAAAATTGTTCTCAATCCTTATTAAATAGAACAGCGACATGACTTATAAAGTCTTTTTCAATAAATCTATATTCTTTTTTTAAAATAAATTTTAAAATATCTGAACTCTCAATTATTCCTTTTAGTAAAATATCAGCTTTCTTCTCTTTTAGTAGATTCATTGAAACTAGTAGTGAATCTAAATCATCTTTTGTTTCATAAAATTTATTATCATCAAGTTTAAAATCAATATTAGCAATAGTTGAATTAATTTTCTCTTTATTTCCAACAATTAAATAATCAACTAAATTTAAATTAATAAATTTTTCTAAAGCTTTAAAATAATTCTCATTATATGGATTAATAATCAATATGATTGGAGTTCTATTTATTTTTCTATTAAGAGCTTTTTCAATAAAAAACTCATTATTAATAATTTTTTGATTATCCATAAAAGTTCCGAACTAAAATATTAATTAAATTATAACTTCTAATGTTTTTTCTTTATATGAAATATTTATAAATAAATACAATAAATATCTTTTAATCTAATTTTATTTATAAAATTAGAGAGTAAATAAATTATTATTTTACAAAACATATGGTGCGGTAGCCAAGTCTATAAAGGCGATAAATCTTTTTTTATGATCATTAGTGAAAATCTAATCTGCACCTCCATTTTAAAAATAAATTAAAAAATAGTAGTTAAATCTTTTTAAAAAGTTTAATTGCTATTTTTTTTGTATATTATTAATATAATAAAAATATTATCTTTTATATGTGGCGCCATAGCCAAGTGGTAAGGCCGTAGACTGCAACTCTGCTACCGTCAGTTCGAATCTGACTGGCGCCTCCATATTTGTATCCTTAGCTCAATTGGATAGAGCATCTGACTACGGATCAGAAGGTTGGGGGTTCGACTCCTCTAGGGTACGCCAATTTTTATTCAATCTTTTTTTATTTTAAAACAAAATATAAGAAAAGATTTTTTTTATAAAAAGTATATTTTATCAGAAAATAGACAAAATAAATTCGGTAATAATTATATATTATTTTCAAAATAATATATAATTATTATGTTATAAAAATTGATTATATAAAAGCGTTTTTATAATTAAAACGGGAAGTAGCACAGCTTGGTAGTGCACCTGGTTTGGGACCAGGGGGTCGCAGGTTCGAATCCT
>SAMEA5043681__coassemble_126_pt1 | contig 32157 bp, 48 predicted proteins | sample SAMEA5043681__metabat2_low_PE_001 | metagenome-assembled genome bin SAMEA5043681 (sample SAMEA5043681) | Gadus morhua | reverse complement strand
ATCAGCAGTAGTTCCTCATATAACAGCTTTATCAAGTGTTATATTCGCACTACCTGTTAATTTAATACCACCAATATCAAGTCATCTTGTTCCATTGAAAGCACCATCAGCAATTGAATCTACACCAAGCGCAGAAATAGTTTTTAAACTAGTTGCAACAGCAAAAGAATTAGTATTGATTATTTTAACTGTATCTGGTAAAGTTATTGAAGTTATTTCAGTATTTTTTTGAAAAGCATTACTAGCAACACTAGTTGCTCCAACAAAATCATTTTCAACTAAAACACCATTTCAAATACTACCTATTTCTACTATAGATTCTTTATAAGTAATTAATTTATTAACGAATTCAAAAGTAATAATCCCATTTGCATCAACTATTGGAAGACTATCAGGTGTAGCTCAAATAATATCTAATTTGTTTCAATAAGTACCTCATAGTTCAGCTTTATCAACTGATATATTAGCACTTGTTGATAATTTTATTCCTTTTATTGCAATACCTGCACCTTGAAAAGCTTTATCACCAATACTAGTTACACCTAGAGCGGTTACAGTTTTTAAATTTCTTAATCAACTAAAAGCATTAGCACCAATTGATGTAACTGTTGTTGGGAAAGTTATTGAAGTTATTTCATTAATACTCATAAAAGCTTCAGCAGGAACATTAGTTCCACCAGTAAAATCAGTTTCAATTAAAGAACCATCTCAAGGAGTAATAGTTGATAGAGAAATTTTATAAGTAACTAATTTAGCAATAAATTCAGGAGTAATAATGCCATCTGTTCCAATTGTTGGAAGTGTAGCTTGAATAATATCTAAATTATTAGGAGTAGTACCTCATAGTTCAGCATTATCAACTGTTATATTAGCACTTGCTGTTAATTTTAGTCCTTTTTCGATAAATCTTATTGACTTAAAAGCATTAATACCAATATCCGTTGCACCAAGTGCTGATATATATTCTAAATTACTTGAACCACTAAAAGCATTAGCGCCGATTTTTCTAACTGTTTGTGGTAAAGTTATTGATTTTATTTTAGTTATATTTAGAAAAGCATTAATAGTAATTTCTGTTGCAAGAGGAAAATCATCAGCAAGTAGGTCTAGTTTTGGAAAAGTATCACCTGCAATTAAAGATTCTTTATATTCAATTAAGTTGTTAATAAAATTAGGATCAATAATTGTATTTCTCGGTTTTGTTGGATGTCCCTTTATATCAACTTTTTCAATAGTAGTTCCTCATCGAGTGACATTACCAAGTTTTATAGCATTTACACCACTTTTAAATGTTAATTTAATTCCACCAGCATCAATTCCTGTTATTCCATTAAAAGCACCCTCATTAATTCAACTTACACCAAGTGCAGAAATAGTTTTTAAATTAGTTGCTCCACTAAAAGCATTAGCATTAATAGATGTAACTGTTGTTGGGAAAGTTATTGAAGTTATTGTTATTTGATTTTTAAAAGCATCAGCTTCAACACTAATTTCAGGTTCGTTTCTATTTTTAAAATCATCTTCAACTAAAATACCATCTCAAGTACTTCCTATTTCTACTAGAGATGTTTTATAAGCAACTAATTGAGTAACAAATTCAGGAGTAATTGTACTAGATGTTGTTGGGGGAAGAAGTTTTTTCTTTTCTATATCTAAATTTGTAATCAATGAATTACTATTATTTATAATTGTATTAGAATTAGCAATTAAAGCTGTTCCTACTAAAATTGGAGTAGTAATAACTCCTATTGTAATTATTTTTGACAAAATATTTTTTTTCATTATTTTTGCTCTTTTTCTATAAAAATTTATTTTTAATAAGAAAGAGATAGAATTAACTATCTCTTTTATTTCAATTATATTAATACACTAATTTTTTTTATTATTTAATATCTTTCATATGTGGAAATAATAAAACATTTCTAATAGAATTATTATTTGTAAATAACATTACTAATCGATCAATTCCAAGACCAACTCCACCAGTTGGTGGTAATCCATATTCTAAAGCTTCTAAAAAATCTCAATCAATTTCATTTGCTTCAATATTACCAAGATTTTTTTCTTTTACTTGTTCATTAAATCTATTATATTGATCAATCGGATCATTTAATTCAGCATAAGCATTAGCATATTCTTTTTTACCAATGAAAAGTTCAAATCTTTTAGTAAATCTTTTATCAGCATAATCAATTTTAGATAAAGGTGAAATTTCAATTGGATGACCGAAAACAAATGTTGGTTGAATACATTTTTCTTCACAGAATTTTTCAAAAAAACAATTAACAACGTGACCATAATTCATTTGGTGTTTTTCTAAAAAAACATCATTTTTTTTAGCTATTGCAACAGCTTCTTCATTTGTCATTTTTCCTCAAAAATCAACACCTGTTTCTTGTTTAATAAAATCTACCATATGAATTGATTTAAAATCATTTTTAATATTAATTTCATAATCTTGGTAATCAACTTTTTCAATATTAATTTTTTCAGCAACATAGTGAATAATATCTTCAACTAATTTCATTGTTTCTTCCATACCAATATAAGCAGTATATGCTTCCATTGTCGTAAATTCAGGATTATGAGTTGAATCCATTCCTTCGTTTCTGAAAAGTCTACCAATTTCATAAACTTTTTCAAAACCACCAACAATTAATTTTTTTAAAGGAAGTTCTGTAGCTACTCTTAAATAGAACTCTTTATTTAAAGTATTATGATGAGTAGTAAATGGTCTAGCATTAGCACCACCTAATATAGGTTGAAGTACTGGTGTTTCAACTTCAAAATATCCAAGTGAATCCATATAGTTTCTAATAAGAGTAACAATTTTTGAACGCATAATAAATGTGTTCATAGAATTTTCATTAACAATTAAATCAACATATCTATGTCTAGCTCTTAATTCTTCATCAACAAGACCATGAAATTTTTCTGGTAAAACTTTCAATGATTTTGAAATTATTTTTAAAGAATAAACATCTAATGTTATTTCACCAGTATTAGTTTTCATAGCAATACCATCAACAGTGATAATATCACCAATATCAAGTTTGCTATATTTTGAAAAAACTTCTGGATATTTTTTCTTATTAATATAAATTTGTAATGAACCTGAAAAATCTTTAATAATACTAAAGCCTTGTCTAATGTTTAAAACTCTTCCACATAATGTTTCAGTGTCTAAATCTTTTTCAACTAATTCACTTTTTGAAAAAGAGTTATATTTGTTTTCAAAATCTTTTAATATTAACGTTCTTTCAACTTTTTCAATTTGATATGGATCTTCATTATCATCTTGTAAATCCGTTAATTTTTTTCTTCTAATTAATTCTTGATCATTAAATTTTCTTTGCATATGTATCCTTAAATTTAAATATAATAGAGAAACTATATTTTTACTCTTTTAATTATAATTAAATATATTATAATTAAAATTAATTAAATCTTATTTCAAGGAATATAATGGACCTCGCTGAACATAGCATTATCAAAAATTTAACTTATATAATTGTTGATTCACAAATGGCTCAAATTGGTGAAATTATCGGTTTAGGAATAGCTTTACTAATTCTTATTTTTTGTTCAACTTTTTTTTCAGGTAGTGAAACTGCTATTACTACAACAACTGAATTTCAATGAAATAATTATATTAAAAATAAAAAACATAAAAAATCACATACTCTTGTTCTTAAATTATTAAATAATTATAAAGATACATTATTAACCATTTTAATAGGTAATACATTAGTAAATGTTGCTGCTACAACAATATCAACTTTATTTTTTACAAAAATAGCTATTGTTTCTGGTATTGGTGATATCGAAACCTTTTCACTTGTAATGGGTACTGTTTTAATGACAATTATCATCCTTATTTTTGGTGAATATATGCCAAAATCATTTGCTAGGAATCATAATTTAAAATATATGCAATTCTCTATTTATTTAATTTATAGTTTTTATATTTTCTTCTTTCCAATTACAAAATTATTAAATATCTTATCAAAAAATAAAAAAGAGAAGATTGTTTCTGAAAATGAACTTTCAGCATTAATTGATATTGTTAAAAGAGAAGGTGTTCTTGAAACACAAGAAGCTAATCTTGTTAAAAACGCTATTGAATTTGATGATACATCTGTTGAAAAACTTCTAACTAATATTAAAGATATGGAATATGTTAAATACGAAAATAATAATAAAAATATATTAGATAAATTTCTTTCTACAGATTATTCAAGATTACCTGTAATTGATCTTAATAATAAATGTATTGGAATCTTGAACTATAAACAATTCAATAAAGAATATTATAAAAATAAAAATTTTGATATTAAAACAATTCTTCATCCGATTGCTTCTGTTTCAAAAAATACTAATTTAAATGTTGTTCTAAGATTAATGCAAATTTCTCAAAATCATATGATTGTTATTAAAGAAGATAACGAAGATGAAAGTATTGTTGGTTTTATTACATTAGAAAACGTTTTAGAAGTTCTTGTTGGAAAAATTAATGATGAAACTGATGATTTTAAAATGATTCAAAAAATAAATGATTACACTTGAATTATTAATGAAGATGCTAATGTTCATAATTTTTTAAAAAATGATTTAAAAAGAGATGAATACTTATTAAGTGATGAAAATATGATTTTTATGGATTGAATAACTGAACAATTTCCAAATGATAAAATTGAAAATAATTTATTTTTAAAGCATGATTTTTGTGACATTTATTGTATAAAAGATTATAAATTAAATAAATTAAAATTTATGATTGAAATGAGAATATAAAATGAATACATTTAACTTAAAATCAAAATATTTTTTTGGTAGAAAAGCTATTGAAAATTTAAACGAAGTTTTTAAATATAAAAAATATCAAAAAGTAATGATTACATATGGAACTGGTTCTATTAAAGCTAACGGTATTTATGATGAACTAATTGAAATTTTAAAAGCAAATAAAATTGATTATATTGAACATGCAAATATTTTAGCAAACCCAAGACATGATGATATTTTTGAAGCATCTGTAAAAGCTAGAGAAAATAATGTTGATTTAATTATTGCTGTTGGTGGCGGTAGTGTTATTGATGCTAGTAAAGTTATTGCTATTTTAGCTACTAATGAAAATTATACTGATGCATGAGATTATGTTATTAATAATCAAGAAGCAAAAAATCCAGCTATTGATTTAATATCTATTATTACTTTAGCAGGAACTGGTAGTGAAAATAATGCTGGTAGTGTTATTACTAATTTAGATTTAAAAGAAAAAAGAGCTGTTTCAACTGAAAGTGCTATTCCTTTTATTGTAATAGAAGACCCATCTTATACTTTTAGTTTAAGTGAATATCAAACTAGTTGTGGAATTTTTGATATCTTTTCACATTTATTAGAACAATATTTTTCACCAAATACTTTTGATTGAACAAAAGAAATTATTTTTGCAAATATTAGAAACACAATTAATAATGCTAAGAAACTTGCTATTAATCCAAATGATTATGATGCTAGAGCTAATATTTTATGAACATCTTCAATGGCATTAAATGGAATAACATCATTTAATTCTGGTAGTGATTGAGAAGTTCATACTATTGAACATGGAATCAGTGCTGTTTGAGATGTTGCTCACGGAGCTGGTTTAGCTTTAATTACACCAACATATATTAAAATAAGATCTGATAAAGAAGAATGATTTAAAGAAAAATCACTAACATTAGCAAGAGAAGTTTTTAATGTTCAAACGATTGATGAATTAATTTATGAGTTAAATGAATTCATTACTTTATTAAAATTACCAAAAAAATGAACTGATTTTAAAGAAATAAAAACAATTCAAAAAAATGATATTGAACATGTTGTGAGACATGCCCTTGAAACAAATGGTAAATTAGATAAAAGTCTTTATATGGAAATTATCAATAATATCGATTTATAAAATTAAAATTCTTCATATAAAATATGGAGAATTTTTTTTGATATCTTATTCTTAATTCTAAAGAATCTGCTTCTTGAAATAAAAAGGTCGTATCAAGATTTATTATGAATAAAAGTTGATTCAAAAAATAGTCTTTCATTTTCAGAAAAGTAATCGAAGATATTCAATATTGATAATTGATCTTTTTTAAAATTTTCTTGTTTCATCATCCCATCATAAATAACTGTTTTATATTTTAAAACTATTCTATTTATCATATATTTGTTCAACTTTTTATTACTATCCATCATTTTAAAACCTATAAATATCAATATTATAAAGATAAAAAAATAATTCTTTTAATAATATATATAGATAAAAACAGTTCAATATATTGAAAAAATAAAGTATAAAAATAAAATTTTATACTACTTATCCTTATGACTAAAAAAATTGGATTCTCTAGTGTTTTATTATTTTTAACTTATTTATTAGTTTCACTTTTTCTATGATTAGTTAGAATAAATAATTTACTATTAATAATTCCAATAATAGTGATTATCATTCTTTTAATAATTTTAAGGATTAATTATTGAAAGATAATATTAGTCTGCATAATTATTAGTTTCTTTTTATTAATGTATTTTTTCTTAAAAGATAAATATGATTTGAAATCGTTATTATCTTTTTTAAACATAAATTATAATTTTGATAAATTTAAAAATATTTCCATGGATTATATTGGAAATTTATATAGTGGTAATAATCTTGAATTAATTAATATCATTATTTTTAATACCAAAAATTATGATTCTGATATTATGAATAACATTATTGATTTAAATATTTTGCACTTATTTGTTTTAAGTGGATTACATTTAAATTTTATTAGTTTCTTATTTGATAAGATATTTAAAAATAAGATTAAATTTTTAAGTAAAATAAAATTCCCTTTTATTCTTTTGCTTTGTTATTATGTTGATTTTGGTATTGGTAGTATTAGAGCATTAATAACTATCTTTATTAAAGAGTTTATTAAAGATGATAAATATCGTAATTTAAAACAAACAACAATTGTAGCTTTAATCTTTTCAACATTATTTATTAATGATCATTTTTCAATAGTTTATCAATTAAGTTTTAATAGTTGTTTTGTAATTGCAATTATTAATGATTTTTTTAAATTGAATAAGATTACTAAAACTCTATTAATTAATTTCTTTTTAATCATCTTCAATTTCTTTATTATTATTTCAATTAATAATTCAATAAATCTGCTCTCAATATTTTCAACATGAATCTTTAGTAACTATATTTTATTAATATTTGTTTTCCTATTTATAACAATGTGATTCCCATTCATGATAATAATTAATAATTTCATACTTGAGCTGATTGTTAATATTTTAAAAATAAGTAATTTCTTTGATCAAAAGATTATTATTAAAGATGTAAATAAAAACTTTGTTATCATTTATTATGAAATATGATTATTTTGATTAATATTTTTTTTAAAAAGAAAAGAAAAAATAGTAAAATTATTTTATTAAACTTATAAGGATTTACAAATGTCAAATATTTTAACAAGTGCTGAACTTCTTCAATTAGAATCAGAAAAAAAAGAAATTATTATTGAAATAAAAGAATTAAAAGAAAAACTAATTAAACTTGAAAAATAATTAATTTTCATTAAATATATGTCTAAAAGAAGAGTAAATTTTAAAATTTACTCTTCTTTTTTTTCTGTTTATGTTTCTAAAATATTGCATTTATTTAAATATGTGATAATATACAAATGTTGGAAAGTGGGACAAAGTGTATGATAATTGGTCAATTCAATCATAATCTAGATACTAAGAATCGTTTAATGATTCCAGCAAAAATTAGAGCTAATATAAATACATCAGTAGTTATCACGTTAAGTGTTGATGGATGTCTTGAAGTTAGAACTCTTGATGAATTCAATATTTTTACTGAAAAATTTACAAATATTGATTCTTCAAGCGAAAGAGAAAGAATCATTTCTCGTTGAATTTTTGCTAATTCTCAGATGGTTGATATTGATAGTGCAAACCGAATATTAATACCTAATAATCTTTCTAACAAAGCAAATATAAAAAATGAAACACTTATAATTGGCTTAAAACATAAAATTGAAGTTTGAAATCCTGCGATTTTCAATGAAAAGCAACAAGATGCTGAATTAAATATTAAAAATCTTTTTAATAAAGATGAGTAATATTCATGAAAGTGTTTTATTAAACGAATTAGTTGATAACGTTGTTATTAAAGAAGAAGGAATTTATTTAGATGCTACCCTTGGAAGAGGCGGGCATAGTAAATTAATTCTGGAAAAAATTTCAAAGAAGAATGGTCAGCTAATTGTTTTCGACCAAGACATTGAAGCAATTGATCACTTTAGAGAATATCTTTCTGAAAATAAAATTGAAAATGTAATTCTAATTAAAAGTAATTTTAAAAATATTATTTCTGAATTAAAAGAAAGAAATATTTCTAAAATAGATGGAATCATTTTTGATTTAGGAGTTTCAAGTCCTCAATTAGATAATCCTAAAAGAGGCTTTAGTTATAAAAATGATGGCAACCTGGATATGAGAATGGATCTTCAAAACCCTTTTTCAGCTTTTGATGTAATTAATAATTACGATGCTAAACAATTGAATCAAATCTTTTATAAATATGGTGAAATTAAAAAACCATATTTTGTTAGTAATGAAATTATTAAACAACGAGAAATAAAACCGATAGATACAACTTTTGAATTAGTAGATATTATTAAAAAAAGTATCAATCCTAAATTATTATATAAAGCAAAACATCCAGCAAGACAATATTTTCAAGCAATTAGGATTGAAGTTAATAATGAAATTAATTTATTGAAACAATCAATAACAGATGCAATAAGTCTTTTAAATAATAATTCTAGAGTTGGAATAATAACATTCCATTCTTTAGAAGATAAAATAGTAAAACATCTTTTTAATGATTTAACAACTTCAAATGTGCCTAAAGAAATACCAATTAAAAATGAAGTAATTCCATATGAATTATTTAACAGAAAAGCAATTTTACCTACTGATGGTGAAATTGAAAATAATAAAAGAGCAAGATCAGCAAAATTAAGAATATTAATTAAGAAATAAAGGAACTAAAAATGAATCTAAACGACCAAATATTTACGATATTAACATTAGGGAATAAGAATTCAACAATACAGTTATTCAAAAAATGAAAAGATGAATTTATTATGTTATATTCACATCATTTTGATACTAAAAAACTATTCAAGAATGATATGATTATTAACTCTATTAAATACGAAAAAGTAATTAAAGATGAAATTGCAAGAGCTTCTAAATTTATCAATATTCAAATTGCTAATATTACAATTATTACAAGTTATTCTAAACTAAGACATGAAACAAAGTTAATCGAAAACATCCCACTTTCAAAAAAATACGTTAACAGAGATTCATGAGAAAAAGAAATTAAAGATTCTGAATATATTCAAAAAAAGATCAATTCAGAAGATGAAGTTATTTTAAAAGTAGAAGATATTGAATATGAAATTAATGGTCAAATTCACCATACTATTAATGAAGAGTTAAAAGTTCATAATAGATTAAATATTAAAGTTTCTATAATCAAGATGAATAAGAAAATTTATAATGATTATTTAAATCCTTTTAATGACTTAAATATTAATGTTGATAAATTTATGCCTAAGTGTATTAATTTTGATATTGACGCTACTAAAAACAATAATACAAAACTATATTTTGACTTATGTAATGATTCTTTATTAATATCTATTTATAAAAATTCAAAAATCATATATTTTGAAAAAAATACTGAATTTAGCTATAAATTCTTAATTAATGAACTAGTTTCAAGAACTGGTAATAAAATTGAAAAAGAACATTTTAGAAAAATATTAAATCAATCAAATATGGAATATTCTGATGATAAAGTTGTATTCCAAAGACTTTCAGAAAAAGCTGTAAATATGGAGTCAACAACTAATAGAGATATCTCTACTTGAATTGTTGATTATACAAATAATATAAAAAATTATATTGAATTTATTCATGATACTTGAAGAAAAAACAATCAAAATATTAATGAAGTTCACCTTTATAGTGAAAACAGATTTATTAATAAAGGTTTTAATACATGATATATAAAAAATAAAAGAAACTTTTCTTTTCATATATTAGAAGTTGAAAATAAATTTGATAAAAATAATATTGCAACTACAGTTGAAGCTCAACATATTCTAAAATCAAAGAATAACTATAATAAGTTACTTTCTAGAATAAATGTAAAAGCGTTTAAAATGTCAAGTAAACTTCTTAAAAATTAATTTTTAAGAAGTTTTTTCTATTTATAGATCTATATTTAATAATAAAAAAAAGATATAAAATTATCTTTTTAAAAGTATATTATTATACTAAGCTAAAAGAATTTTATACTTTTTAAGTAGTTATATCAATCTATTTATGTAGTTTTAAAACCAGATTTATCAATTATTTTAAGTAATTCATTTTTTAAAAATTCAAAATCTAATCTTTTTAAATTTTTAATTAAGTGATCTGCTAATTTTGATTTTGAACCTATAAATGAAAAATAATCTTTATTCAAATGATTATTTGTGTTTCAACTAAAAAACATCTTATTTTCATAAAGATATTTTTCTATTGGTAGAAAATTTTCAATACCTTTCAATCCTTTCAATCCTGTATTTTCTTGATTTATATAATTTTCATTTCCTTCTATTTTAAATAGATATTGATTTTCAAGAATTGTGAAATTTGTTTTTTTTGTTTTTTATCTAAGTCTCAGTCATATACAAATCAAATAAGATTATTTTATACATAAAATTATGAGCTCTATTTAAACTTATTAAACTTTTATCTCCTCCATGTGTTCCATTTTCATCATCAATAAATTAATTTAGTATTTTTTAATTTATTGCTGATGAAGATACTTTTAAAGTATAGATTTATAAAAGATAATAAATGATAATCTTTTATCTATAAGAAATAAATATTTGAAAAATAAATACAATAATAAAATTTATTTTTTATTATTTTATTCTATTTGCTATAAATATAAATAGGGGTATAGTTCAATGGTAGAACTACGGACTTCAAATCCGTGTGTTGTGGGTTCGAGTCCTGTTACCCCTGCCATTTTAAATTTATTCATATTAAATAAAAAAAACGATAATTTAATTATCGTTTTTTTATTATTTATTTTTTATCTTTTGAATCTGATTCATCATCATTAAGATCAATAGTGAAATCATCTGAATTTTCAAAAAGGTCTTCTATTGCTTTTGTTTCATTACCAATATTGCCTTCAGCTTTTAATTTCTTAGAAATAATTGAATCCATAGCATTTTTACGTTTTTGTTCAACTGCATCTGGAGGTAATTTTTTATATTTATGAATATAATCAATTTGATCTTTTATAATTGTTTCTAATAAAATTAAAGTTTCAACTATTAAATCTAACTCAAATCTATTTTCTGAAATAATTTTTTTAGCTTCTTCATATTCTTCACGAATTATTTTTTCAATTTGATCATCTATTTCTCTTGATTTTGATTCTGAAAAATCTTTCATAAATTGATTTTGATTACCTTCACTAGCAATGAATTGAGTTAAACCAACTGGATACATACCAAGTTGCATAACCATCATTTTAACAGTTCTTGTTACTTTATAGAAATCATTACTAGCGCCAGTAGTTATCATATCAGCACCATAAATAATTTCTTCAGCAGCTCTACCACCAAGTGTCATTCTAATAATTTGTAATAATTCTTTTTTAGTTTTAATATTACTTTCTTTTGTTTTAGGTGTTTGCATAGTATAACCAGCAGCATTACCTCTTGGAATAATAGTTATTTTTTCAACAACTTCAGCATTATCTGTATATAAACCAACTAAAGCATGACCAGCTTCATGATATGCTACTAATCTATTTTCTTCTTCTGAAATAGTTCTACTTTTTTTAGCAGGTCCAGCTATAACTCTATCAATAGCTTCATCTAAATCATCCATAGAAACTATTTTTTTATTTTCTCTAACAGCTAATAAAGTAGCTTCATTAATAACATTTTCTAATTGAGCACCACTAAATCCTGGTGTTCTTCTAGCTATATCAGCTAAACTAACTGCTTTACCTATTTTTTTATTTCGAGAATGGATTTTTAAAATTTCTTCTCTTTCTTTAATATCAGGTAAATTAACACTAATATGTCTATCAAATCTACCAGGTCTTAAAATAGCATCATCTAGAACATCTAATCTATTTGTAGCAGCAATAACAATAGCACCTGTAGAAGTATTAAAACCATCCATCTCAGCTAATAATTGATTAATGGTTTGATCAGCAATACCGCCGCCTCCGCCAACAACATCGTTTTTACCTCTTTTAGAAGCTACTGAATCTATTTCATCAATAAAGATAATACTTGGTGCTACTTTACGAGCATTTTTAAATAAATCTCTTACTCTTTTTGCTCCAACACCAACTAACATATCTTCAAATGAAGAACCTGATGCTTCAAAAAATGGTACACCAGCTTCACCAGCAACAGCTTTTGCTAATAAAGTTTTTCCTGTTCCAGGTGGTCCATATAAAATTACACCTTTTGGAGTTCTAGCACCCATTTCAACATATTTTTCTGGATTTTTTAAATAATCAACAACTTCTGATAATTCAAATTTTTCTTCATTAATACCAGCAACATCTGAAAATAATGTTGTTGATTTACTAATTTTTGCTAAAGATTTACCCATACCAAAAATAGAGTTTGCACCACCTTCACCTGTTTGAGATTTCAATAATTTAAATGAAATAGCAAACATACTAACTATTAGAATAATTGGTAACAGTAAAGAAAATAAACTTAATCAATTGAAAGGAGTTGGCGGAAATAAAGCTGATTGGCTAGCTTGTCCTAATCAATTTGAAATATAAATAAATGGTTTATCTTTATCATCTATTATTGCTGATCTATTAAAATTAGCTTCATCATTTATTGTATAAAATGGAGTATTATTTGAATTAATAATTGTAGGCATTGAATTATTTATTTTTTGTGAAACTAATAATTTAGCAGGAGTTGCAGGAGGATTAAAAGTAAAATTAACATTCCCAAAAGTTAACATTTTTTCTGTTGCTTCAGTATTTACAACTTTCAATTCTTTTTCAGTACTATCTGGTCTATTTTCTTCTATATAATAAGTAGAAACTGAAAAACTAATTGGAACTGTATAATTATTTGCAGGACTAGGCGTAACAGTTGGCGGTACAACAACTATGTTTGTTTTCTTTGCTATTTGAGGTAAAAATCCTATAATTTCGTCAAATATAACTGTTTCTAATTTTTGTTTAATATCAATAGGAGCAGGAAATTCAAAGCCTGCTTGATATCCTTTTTTATTTCTTTCAATAATAGATGCTGATGATGAACCACTAGAAATATTTTTCTTAGCATTATCTCCAATAAGTCCAGGAATTTCATAAGTACCATCACTTAGTTTTGTGAATGAAAATCTAAGTGTTCCATTATTAGCATAAGCTCAATAATCATTAGCTAATCCAGGTTGTCTTTCAACATGAATATCATCATTTAAAATAATTTTTTTATATCCTGAAATTTTATCATCTTTTAAATAAAAATAATCAGAACCTTTTGAGTCTTTACTTGTTGTTGCTATTAATGCTGACACATTAAGAATTGTTGGACCTGGAATAAATGCTTGATAAACAAATACTCCAATAATTGATAAAAATGCTGAAAGAAAAAGTAAACTAACACCTGTTTTTATTAATTTTTTCTTTTTAATTTCTGGTGTATCAGCTTTTAAATCTGTTTCTTCATGTCCTTTTTTTAATTTTGGAGCTTGTTCTTTTTTATCAGCATTAGTTCCATTAATCTTTTTGTCTTTTTCTGCTTTTTCTTCAGCTGCAAATTTTAGATATAGATTTTTCTTAATTAAATTCATTATTAATCCTTATTAATATTTTCTTAGAGATCATTATTATTTATAAAATCATCAGATAAAATTCCGATAAATGGTAAGTTTCTGAAATAACCTTTGTAATCCAAACCAAAACCAATAATAAAATGTAATGGAATTGAAAAACAATAATAATCTGGTTCTAATTCAATTTTTCTTCCTTCTTTTTTATTAATTAAGGCAATGATTTTAACGTCTTTTGCACCTAATTGTTTTAATAGATCAACAACCATTTTAATTGTTTTACCAGAGTCAATAATATCTTCTATTATGATAATTTCTTTATCTTCAACATTGAAGTTAATATCAGTTACTAACTGTGGTTCACTAACTGCTTTAGTTTGCCCCATAAAAGAATTTATAGTGATGAAATCTAAAGTATGAGTCACTCTTAACTTTGGGATTATCGCTCCAATAAATGGGATACATCCTTTTAATATACCAACGATGATTGGTTTTTTATCACTGTAATTAGTATTAATTCATTCAGCTGAAAGATTAATTCCTTTTTGAATTTCTTCTTCTGTAACTAAAACTTCTTTGATGATTTTTTTATAATTATTTTCGCTATAATTTCACATATTTTTCCTAATTCCTAAATTATATAATTTAAAAAAAAAAAATGTTATTATATGACTTTTCATAAAATAACATTATTTTTAATCTTGAAAACTAATAACAGAATCCAAGTCATTTAAAAGAAGTTTAATTTCCTTTTTATTGTTCAATTTACACCCAGCTGCAAATTTATGCCCACCACCATTATATTTTTTAGCGATATTATTTATTTGATATTTTCTAGAACGTAATGATGCTTTTCAAGCATTACCTTCCTCATCAAAATAAAAGGTTGCCCAAATATCTACATTTTCTATTTTTGATAATAAATAGGCTTTATTATTTAAATCTGTTAAATTATTTTTCATAATAAATTTCTTTGTAAAAATGAAATACCCAACATTATTTTTAGTAACTTTAATATTTTGTGAAATTTCAGCTTCAATTTTTAAGTTTTTAAGATTTTGAAGATAAATCTTATCTTGAATATATTGTTTGTCAAAATCATAATCATAAAATTTTCTAACTAATTCAAAAGTTGATGAAGTTGTATTAAGTTGCATTAAGTTACCAGTATCTGTTAAGATTCCAGCGTATAAAAAATTACTTATTTCATAACCTAAAGTTTGTTTATTATTTTGAAGAATTCATCAACCGACCATTTCACTAGTTGAACTAATTTGGTCATCTACTCATTCATATTTTGCTATTTTTTCAATAAATGGGTGGTGATCAATTCTTATTGTACTTTTACATAATGTATGTTTTTGAGTTAATACTCTTGCTTCATTAGCTGTATCTAAAATTAAACCAATTGAATTAGAAATAAATTCATCACTAATTATTGTTTGATTATCTATCATAAAAATTTCATTTGAAGAAGTAATTTTTACGTTTTCTAAACCTATAATTTTTGCATCAATTCCTTTTGAAATTAAAAAACTTTTCATAGCACTAGCTGAACCTAGGGCATCAAAATCAGGATGAACGTGAACAAAAATACTTACTTTTTTTGATTTGATAAGTGTATCGTATGTTTTTTTTATAATATCAGCGTGTTGTTTAATTAAATCCATATAATATATTACTCCTATTATCTTACTTTGATATCTTCTATTGCTTTATTTTCTAAATCTGTTAAAAAACTTAATGAATCTTCAAGTTCTTTTACAACTTCTACTTTAGGTTTTGTAATCGGATGCTTTGGAGCAAATAAAGAACAAGAATCATCATATGGTAATATTGAAGTTTCATAAGTATTAATTTTTTTAGCTAAATTAATAATTTCATTTTTATTATATGTTATTAACGGTCTAATAATAAGAGAATTTTCAACAACACTTGAAGATGAAAATAATGATTCAATTGTTTGAGAAGCTACTTGTCCTATAGCTTCACCTGTTGCTATTAAATCATAATGATATTTTTCTTTTAATTTTTCAGCAATTCTAAAAAAACTTCTTCTCATTAAGGCTATATTATACGACTTGTTTTCAACGTGATTCATTTCATGTTGGATTTTACTAAAATCACAAATATGTAAATTATAATTCATTAGTTTTCTATCTAAGCTAACAATATTAGCTAAATCAACAACTTTATTTAATGCTTCTTCTGATGTATGTGGAGGTGTTATAAAAGTTAAGAAATCAACAGCTAATCCTCTTTTCATTAATAAATGAGCAGCAACTGGAGAATCAATACCACCTGAAAGTAATAATAAACATCTACCACTACTATTAACAGGAAGTCCATTAGTACATTCAATTTTTTGAGAAAAAACAACTGCATAGTTCTTTTTAATTTCAATATTTATTTTGATATCAGGATTTTTAACATCAACTTTTATTTCATTATTTGCAAGAATAAAACCTGCAACCATATTTTTAATTTGAATAGAATCTAGATAAAAAGTTTTATCAGATCTCTTTGATTCTATTTTAAAAGTTTTTTGAAAATTATCAACAATAATTTGATTAGCTGTTGTTTTAATTATTTCAATATCTTTATCAATAACATAACCAATAGAAAGATGAGCAAATCCTGGAACTTTAGTAATGATTGTAATTAGATTATCAATATCTTCACTATTTTCAACTTCAATTATTAAATGATCAAACTTATCAATAATTTTAACTTTAAAATCACTAATTGCTTTTTTTAAATTCTTAATTAATAGTGATTGAAAAAATTTTCTATTTTTTCCTTTTAATGTTAATTCACCGTATTTTAAATAAATTATTTTATTCATTTTCAACTTCTGAATAAAATCATTTTAAATCAGCCTCCGAAAATTCTGGACTAATACCAGTCACAATAAAATCTTCATATCATTTTGTTGCATTATTTATATAAGTGTTTTTAAAATCTTCTAACTCTAAGTCAAAATTAACTAATTCAACTCTTCTTTTAGTAACATCAACTTTTTTAGGATATAGATAATCTTCTACATTTAAAAAAGCAATAGCAAATACTCCTTTAGAAATATTTCTTAAATAACAATAAAGACCAAGTTGCATTAAATATTGTCTAGGAATAATAATTTGATCTTTATCATCAAATCATTTTTTTAAATTACCATTTTCTGTTTTAACAATAGGTAATCCTTTAGGATTTTTTTGCAAAACAAAATTATTTCCTATTTTTTTAAATAAAAAAGAATCTAATGATGTTGTTTTAATTTCAAGCATTCCTTTTTCAGGATAAAGAAATTGATTATTACTATCAATTGGTTCTCCATCAGGAATTCCACCAAAAATTTTATTTTCAGGAAAAGCATCTCATTTAATTTCGAAAGGATTATATACTTTGAATTTTGTATCTAGTAATTCTGATACATACTTATTTATTTTTGGCTCAATAATATTACCAGCATCAGAATAGATTGGATCCATTGTTTCAAAATAAATATTATTCATAATAGCTCAAGCCTTTACAGGTGAGCTATATGAATCAAAACCAAGAACTGTAGCAAGTCTTGAACCTGTTATTTTTTTAGGTTTATTAGAATCAAAAAATTCTTTTGATAAATGAATTCTATTATCCTTAATAAAAAAATCTTTATTTACTTTCTTTTTAAATGGCATTATTTATGACTTTCTAATTTTGTTAGATTTTTTAATAAAATCTATGTATTCATAAATAGCTTTTTCTTTATTTAAAAGACTATTTTTTTCAATTTCTTTCAATACTTTAACATTGGTGTCATCAAAGAAACGGTTTGCATATAATTTTGTTCAATGTAATAGAGCTGATAGTTCAATATTAGATTTTATATAATCATGGAATTTTTCAACAAAATATTCTAAATCAGAAATATATTTACTTATGTCATTTATTTTTGATAAATTTTCAGAAACATCAGCAAATAATTGAGTTTCAATTCTATTCATTTTTCTTTCATAAGAATTAATTGTTGATACTAGTGTTGAAATATCAATATCATATTCTTTACAAAATTTATTCATTAAAAAGAATTTATTTTTTATAGATTGGAATAAGAAAGTTAAATTTGAAAACTCTAAAATAAAATCAGAAATTCTTGTTGATAAATCTTTATTTAAATCATTGAATTCTAAAATTCCGTTTAATATTAATAATAAATTTTCAATATTTTGTTGTGGTTTTGATTGGTTTTCAATAATCTTACTTTGACAAATTTTAATATTGTTAACTAAAGTATCAATTTTTTTAGTATTAATTTTTACATATTTTAAAATATCTGGAACTTTTGTAAAATATACAGAAATGCTTTTATATTTTTCTTTAATATCATTAAATGAAAGAATAAAATGATTAATATTTTTAGAAATATTATCAATTTTTGAATAAAGATATTCTGATGAATCAATTATGTAATTAATTTCATTAACAATATTTTTATGACTATTATATAAATTTAAAAATCCGCCTTCATTTCTTGAGAATGATGAATTAGATATCATTTTATTTTTTAAATCAGTAATAGTATATCTACTCTTTTTCATAATAGTTTTGATTTCTTCAATTTCAAAACTTGATAAACGTTCTTTTGATACTTTAATTCTTTGCAATAAAGTATGTTGATCTTTAATAGCATCTGAAATAATTAAGTTACCGATAACTAATCCATGGATTTGGTTATAAGCATTATTTATTTTAATAATTTGAAGTTTTGATAATTTTTCAAATTTATCAAATGAAGATTTTTCTTTAACTGAATTAATTTTTATATTATTAGCTGAAATAGCTAATTGCATTTGCTTATGAATTGAAGCATCTGAATTTAAGTTATAAGGGATTTTTAAAGATGGTAATTCTAATATTGTATTAAATTTTGAACTTACTTTAATAAATTTTGAATCAATATAATTAGTAGCGATATTAAATTTTGTAATTTTTATAAAAAGATTATTATAAGTTTGTTTCATTTCTTCTATTTTTTTAATATTTTTTTCAATTTGAATAATTTTTCTATCAGTAAATGAATTTGATCCAGAAATCAATGAAAAAGTATAATTATTCAAATCATTTAAAGATTCATTAATATCAGTCTCTAATTTTTTAATTTCCGCAGCATAGTGGTCTCTATAAGAAACAAAAAAATGTGATAGAGGTTCTAACTTATTTGTACTATTTATCAAAGGTATTAATCAACGTAAATTTTTAGCTATTTTATTATTACTTAAAACATTAAATCTTTCAATAAGTTCTCTAATTTTTTTAAGATTTTTTTTGTTTTTAAAATTTATTAAGAAAAAGAATCCGAAAAAAAGAGCAGATAATAATATGAAAATACATGACAAAGAAATAAGAGCTATATTAACTGGGGTGAATTCAAGATGCATAATTTACTTCCTTATCTACTTATTTATTATATAAAAAATATTTTTAAAAAAATAATCAATTTTTTAAAATAAATATTTATTTATATATAGAATTATTTCATTCTAATTTTCTATCACTTATTTTTCACTATATTATTAATTTTTTATTGATAAAATAATTTCAAAATAATATTAATAAAAGATTAAAATTTTCTAAATTTTCAGATGAATAAATTATTAAAAATAATCCAATAATCTCTCATTAATAAGTAATAAAAAATTAAATATATATTAAATTCATATATAATAAATATGTCATAGCAGCATTATTGTTTTTTTGATAGGTAAATATATTAACGTTTTGTATTAAAAGTAAGTTTGCTGTAAACTGAAATTATTTATTATATATTCCTAAAGAAAAACAATAAAAAGTGTATGAATTTTTAATTAATAAAATATAAGGAAAAAAATGAGTAGATATACTGGAAGTATATATAAAAAATCAAGAAGATTAGGTTTTTCTTTACTTGAAAATGATAAAGAATTTTCAAAAGGTAAAAAAAGAACAACTCCTCCTGGACAACATGGTACTAGAAGAAGAAAAATTTCTGGTTATGGTGAACAATTACAAGAAAAACAAAAATTAATGTTTTTATATGGTCTTAATGATAGACAATTTAGAAGACTTTTTCAAATAGCTAGAAAAAGAGGCGGAGTTTTAACTCTTGATCTTCTTCAAGTACTTGAATCAAGACTTGATAGCCTTGTTTTCAGAATGGGTTTAGCTCCAACTAGAAGAGCAGCTAGACAATTAGTTAATCATGGACATATTTTAGTTGATGGTAAAAAATGTGATATCCCTTCAAGAATTATTGAATTAAATTCAGTAATTACTGTTAAAGATAAATCTAAAAAATTAATCAGCACTGAAGCAATGTTAATTGCTAAATTTGTTGAAGTTGATAAAGACAAATTAATTGGGAAATTTAATAGATATCCTGAAAGAAAAGAACTACCAGAAAATATCAATGAATCATACGTGGTTGAATGATATAAAAGAATGGTTTAAGAAAATCCAATTATTCATTTTGATAAATGGATTTTTTTTATACTATAATTTATAAAATTGGAGTATATCAGTGGACTTGACTAATAGACAGAAAAAAATATTAAAAACTATTATTGAAGAATTTTCTATCTCTGGTACTGCTGTTTCAAGTCAATATATAATTGATATTTGAAAAGAAAAGAAATATTCTTCAGCAACCATTAGAAATGAAATGGTTGTTTTAGAAAAAAACGGATTATTAGAAAAACTATATCTTTCAGCTGCTAGGATACCAACTACAAAGGCTTATAAATATTATGATAGTAATATTATTAATAAAGATATAGATGTATCTATCTTAGATAGGATTAGAAAAGTTATTAATCAAAGAAATATTTCTATTGATCAAATCATTAATGAGTCTGTCCAAATTATTAAAGAAATTGTTAGCTTACCTATTCTAGTTACTAAAATAGTTGATAATGATGTTTTAAAGAAAATAGACTTAATTCAGCTAGCTGAAAATAAAGCTATTTTAATCATTGTTTCTGGAAGTGGTAATATTTCTAAAAGTGAAATTACTCTTAGTAATGATAATATTGAAGATTTAATTGTTTGTATTAAGATCTTAAATGAAAGATTAATAGAAACTCCTATTAAAGAAATAGTTGATAAGATCGATATTATTGTTAAAATTATTTCTAAAGAAATAAAAATGAATGAATTATTAATTCAAGGTATTCTTTTAAATATGTTTCAAAAAATCACTAAAGATAATGATGATTTAAAAAACTCAAAACACTTAATTTATAAGAAAGAAATTTTTGATATTGAAAAATTTCAGAAAGTTATTAAAATCCTTGAAGATAACAGTATTTGAAAACAAATAGCGACATACAAGGAAAATTTAAATGAATCTTCCTATTCACTAAAAAATATCTTCATTAATGAAGATAATATTGGACTTAATGTTTCATATACTAATGTTATTTTAGATAACATTACTCATAACATTAGTTTGATAGGACCTGAATTAATGTCATATTCTAAAACAAAAGGATTATTAAACTTTTTAAAAGATGAAATAGAAAAAAAATACAATAAAGATGAAGAAAAAATTATTAAGAAAAAATATTAAAAAAATAGCACCAGAAATTGATCTTTCAAATCCTTTTATTGAAAAGATTATTTTTATGTATATTTATCAAAAAGAAATTTTTCTTAAAAAAGAAAATCTTATGCTTGAATTAGATAGAACTAACTTTATTTTTTGTTTTAATCCTCAAGAACTATCTTTATGTTTTCAAAAAAGTGAAAATATTTTTAAAGAATTAATGAATTTTAAACTTGAAGTTCAAAATTGAGATAATTACAGACTTAATTCAATTCATGAATATTATGCATTTTTAGTTGAAGGAATAAAGCAAATTACTGATTTTGATAAAAATCTTTATTTGCATATTTTAAATGAACAAATAAAACTTATTTTTCTAGACCAAAATATCGAAAAAATTAAAATTTTTTATGATAAAAAATTTGATCAAAAACAATATGAAAAAAGTGTTGATTTAAAAATATTCTTCTATGAAAAATTAAAAAAATGTGTTGAATTAATGAAACTAAATTATGAATTAGATTTCAATGATAATTATTTTTATTTTGTTAATGTTTTGAAAGAAAAATAAATGAAAAACATTTTAAATAATGAATTCACAATTGAAGTCTTTAATAAATTAAATGCTGATGAACTTATTATTTTAAGTAATGAAATAAGAGCATTTCTAATAGATTTATCAAAGGAAAAAGATATTCATCTTTCATCAAATTTAGGTATAGTTGAACTTTCTATTGCTATTTTAAAATCATTTAATATTGAAGAAGATAAAATTCTTTATGATACTGGACATCAAACATATGTTCATAAAATGATTACTAATAGATTTAATAGAATAAAAACTATTAGAGACCATCATGGTTTAGCTGGATTAATGAATATGGATGAATCAAAATACGATCATTATTCACCAGGTCATTCTGGAAATATTTTAGCAATAAGCCAAGGATATAGAATTGCATCAAATCTTAATCATGTTGTTGCTATTGTTGGTGATGGTGCTTTAAATAATGGTTTATGTTATGAAAGCATGAATGATATTGGTTTTAGAAAAGATAAAATCATTATGATTTTAAATGATAATGAAATGAGTATTTCTCAAAATGTAGGAAATTTGTCAATTATTGCAAAAGATGAACATAAAATGAAGAACTATTTTAACGCTTTGGGCTTTGAATATTTAAGAGTTGATGATGGTCATAATATTGATACATTAATTAAAACATTTAATACCGCTAAGGAAATATCAAAAACTAATCCTATTTGTGTTCATGTTAAAACTACTAAAGGTAAAGGTCATGATTTATCTGAAAATGATAAAATTGGTAAATACCATTCAACATCAAAAACAAGAGATCAATCTTTTTCAAAGAAACTAACAAATAATATTATTTATTTAATGAAAAAAGATAAAGATATATTTGTCATTAATCCAGCAATGGGTTTTAGTTCTGATTGTTATAAAATTCATGATGAATATCCACGAAGATATTTTGATGTTGGTATTTGTGAAGAACATGCTGTTGCTAAAGCTGGTGCTTTAAGTTTAGTTAATAAAAAACCAATCTTATTTTTCTATTCAACATTCTTACAAAGAACATATGATCAATTAATTCATGATGTTTCAAGATTAAAACTTAATATCACTATTTTATTAGATAGAAGTGATATTTCAGGAAGTGAAGGAGATTCGCATCACGGTATTTATGATATTAGTTTCTTAAAAACAATTAATAATACCAATATTGTTTCTGGAAGAAACTTTCTTCAAAATGAACAGTTATTAAACTTAAGTTTGAATAATAAAAATGAAATTTTTATTATTCGTTTTCCTAAGAAACCTTTTGATGAAAAAACATTTAATGAAGATTATATTATTCAAAGTAATAAATGAGAATTTATTGAAAACTTTGAATCAGAAACAATAATTGTTTCATATGGTCCTTATCTTGATTTAATCCATAATGAAATTATGAATCAATATAAAGTTAATTTAGCTAATGCTATATTTATTAATAAATATGATGAATCTGAAATAGATTATCTTTTATTAAAATATAAAAATATTTTAATCTATGAAAGAATCAATAATAAAAATACATTAAGTGATGATTTTATGATTAGAGCTTTTAAATTAAAAACAAATAATAATATTGTTAATATGGCATATAAAAAAGATGTTGGTTTTGGCAATAATAATGAACTTGATAAAGAACAAAATATGGATATTAATAGTATCAAAAAAGAATTAAAAATTCTAATGAATTAATCTATAAAAATAATCTTTATAGATTAATCTCTTTTTATTATTATGATGATTTTTTTATTTGCTTTTAATGATATAATAAATATTGATTTTAATATATTTATATATTAAAAATATGGAGATTAATATGCTATATACAGGACAAGAGCAAGCTGATTCAAAAGGACATGAAACAAGTGTTAATAATAATTTAGGACCAGTAACAGCTACTAAAGGCGAAAAAATATTATTCTATATTATTTGTTTTTTCACTCTTGGAATCTTTTTTATAACAAAAGTAACTAAATCAAATACATTAAATCGAATGCAAATAAAAATTAATGATAGTGCATCAGGAATAGATATTCAATTACAAAAAAGGTTTGATACTTTAAATAAATTAGTTCAAGCAGTATCATCACAAGTAAAATTTGATAAGGAAACATTAGAAAATATAGCAGCATATAGATCTGGAATAGCAAATACTAATGGTGATATGAATTCTAAAGTTGTAAATTTAGATAAAATTCAATCTGGACTTAATATGGCTTTTGAAGCTTATCCAACTTTAGGAGCTGATGCTTCTATTGGTAAATTAATGAATGAATCAACTATGATTGAAAAAGAAATAGCTGCTGGTAGAAGATTATATAATTCAGATGTAACATCTTTTAATTCAATTATCTATACATTCCCTACAAATGTAATTATCGTAAAAAAAGGTTATCAAGCTATCCCTCTATTTGCAGCTGCTGCTGTATCTAAAGTTGATGTTAAATTAGAATTTTAATATATTAAAAAATGAGCAAAGAAAATAAAAAAATTTGAGACAATGAAATAATACCTCAAATTAAAAGTGAAGCTATTAATTTTATTGAAAATTGAAAAGATAATTTTTCAAAAGATGAATATACAATTTCTGAAAATGAATATTTAAGTAGTTTAGATGATTATAAAAAAGAACATAATGGTTTTTTATATTGATTAATAATATTTACATTACCATTTGCTTTTTTGCTATTTTTCTATCCAGGATATGTTCTTTATAAAAAGTTTAAAACACTAAAAGAAAATAAAAATAATCTAAAAGATATAATTAAAGAAACAACTGAAAAAAAATTATTAGCTCATGCTAAAATAGTTAAAACTATCGACTTAATTAGTATTTCTAAATCAATTGGTAAAATTTTAAAATATGATCATGTAGGGCCTATATCTAACAATTTAATTAAAGAAATGCAAGATTTATCATTATTTAAATTCAGCGAATCAGATGAAAAAAATTCATACAACTCATCATGAGGTATTTTTGATAAAAATAAAATCATTATCAATGCTGCATACCAAAAACATGAAAGTTTTGAAAAAACTTATTATGGATCAACTAGTGTTTCTTATACTACTCATGATTCTGATGGAGCAAGTGTTACTAGAAATGAAGAAGTTAGAGCTGAATATGTTCATCCTGCTTATGATATTTATAGCAAAAAATCAAGTTATGTATTTATGGAAAGTTGTAGCAATTTAGAATTCTATTATGATGGTAAAAAGAGCTTTATAAAAAGATTAAAAAATAAAGAACAATCTAAAATGGAAAATGATGAATTTGAAAAAAAATTTACTTGAATTAGAAATGATGAAGTTCAGTTCAGAATGATTTTTACTATTCTTGGGCAAGAAATATTTTTAAATGAAACAGAAGAAGGCAAAAAAAATATAATAAAACATGAAGATTCATACTATAAAGAAAAAAGTTTTCTAGGTAATAGTTATGTAAGTTCAGCTTCATTAGCTTATAAATTTAATATTAATGATATTCTAATTAAGTTTATAAGTAATGCTGATATTACTATAGATGAACTAAAAATGAATTTAATAAATGAAATAAAAAATTATATTTATGAACAATATAAATCAATGAAGTTTCTATGAACAATTCCAATTTTACAATCAGAAGATAGTTCATTAATTATCAAAAAAATAGCAAAAGAAAAAAATACTAATGATAATTCATCATTAGTATCTCAATATTTATTAAATGATGTATCTCAATCAAAAATTATTGATGGAAAATTTAACACATTTAAAAAAAGTTTAAAAAATTATACATATGAATTTAATAATATAACTCTAAATAAAACGTTATTTAATGGATTAAATTATAATATAGTAAAAAAAATAACAGATATTCCTCAATATTCAACAGTTGCTGGAAAAACTGTATATGTTACAGTAGAATATGATGATTATATTCCTAGAAATGCACAAGCTTATTTGTGTTATGGATATATCAAAACTAATAAATATTATATTGATAATGATTCTTTTCTTACTATAAGCACTAATATTACAAACGAAGAAACTATATCATCAATAAATAGCATAAAAGATTTAAATATCCAACTAAATATAGTTGATAATTATCTTGTTTTATATTCAATAAATAATATTGATGATACTGTTATTAGACCTTATATTGAATCTATTGTTAGTAATATTAACAATGATTAATTCAAAAATATTTTTCAAATGAAATCTTATCATTTGTTATTAAAAAATAAATTATTGTATAAATTTAATAGGGGGATGTCACGGCTTCGACATGAATTTACAACATTTAAGTGCAGTGGGGTCAGCCCCTTATAGCTCTAGGTTCTTTTTAACTGCAGACGAACAAAACAATAAAGCTGAATTAAATTCATTCGAAATTAATCAACTAATGTCAAACAATCAAGCAAACTTTGCTTTCGCTTAATTCTTAAACATTAAATTTATAAAGAAATAAAATTTCTATTATTTTATTTCTTCGTTTCTAAATAGATAATTGTTAATATCTTGTCTAAGTATTAATGATGAACTGCATTAGACAAACTTTTAAACCTTAGTTGTACTACTCTATATTTAAAAGTACTTAAGTAGTACTAAACTGTAGACCTTATTTGAAATAGATTTGTGGAAACGGGTTCAACTCCCGTCATCTCCACCAACGCCGATTTAGTTCAACGATAGAATAAAACAATGGTAATGTTTAGATAGCAGTTTGATTCTGCTATTCGGCACCATCCTCTAAAATCAAAAAACCTTTATTTTTAAAAATAAAGGTTTTTTATTATTTATATATAATTATTATCTTTTCTTAAAAATAAAAAGTATTCTTCTGAATAACAAATCATATTGTGTTTAAATTTTTATTAATTAATAATTAAATTATAATACTTTGTATTATTCTAATTTAGATTAAAATAAAGTTTATTTTTGAGATCTTTTATGAGCAAATATTATTATTTAGTCAAAATTATTATATGAATAATTAATTAGTTAATTAATTTCATCTTGTTTATTTAAATATAAAATCTACAAGTATTAATAAAAAATGATGCAAAAAAATATTTAAAAATATATTTAAAGTCATACAGAGATTTAAAAAAATAAGGGCGTTGATAAATTTATTATAAAAACATTTAAAAGCATAAGATAACTCTATATTAGTTGTATGGATATAGAAAGTACTATTGATAAATAATATTTAAATAATCAAAAAAATATTTGATAAAGAAATGTACTTATCTAAAAAAAGAGATAAAGTAAAAAAGAATTACTAGAAATTAAAAAGTTTCTACTGTTTATAAAAAATATCATATATGATCTATTCCTATTTTGAAAAAAAATTTCAAATTGGTTATATTTTATTTAAACAACATAAGATTCTTAATTAAGAATTCTATTTTATTTGGTAACTTGTAGTATTAATACATTTTTAATGTCAATTAATTTATATTTATAGGAACCATTTTCGTATGGTGTGATTAAGAAAAATGAAAATGATAAAATTTTTTTAGATTTTTATATTAATTTTAAAGATTAATATTTATTTATAAAAAAAATAATATAAAAATACATTTTGTGCAAAAAATACATTTTTTGTATACAATATAAAATATAAAAATTATTTAAGAGAAAATAGAATATGGTTATTAAAAATATAGAATATAAAAATATGATTAGTAATGAAAGTGAAGTAAAAATAAACTTTGTTACAAAATTAGGTGATGATATTAATTTATTTTTTGAAGAAAGCATTCAAAATAAAAAAAGATCAAAAATATCATCAAAAGAAGGGATTCTTAAAAAAATAGCTTTACATGGTAAAAATGCATCATATAAAACTTCAACATTAAATGCTGTTAATAATATATTATTTTTTATAATAAATTTTAAAAATAATATAGATAATTTTATGGGAAAACGTCCTGATATTGATGCTGCCATAAATTGATATGAAAAAGAAGAGGGAGAATATTTTTCACCAAATAAATTTAATGAAATTTTAAAAAAATATTATAAACATCTTAATTCATCTGAAAATTTAAAAGATTTAACTAAAAAATATTGTCTTTATTTTTTTAAGATTAATTCATTTAATAAAGAAGAAGAAATCAGTATGAATATAACTTTTTATGATAAAGAAACTAATGGTGATTTAAATTTTTTAATAAAAATTTATAAAAATGGAGAAATAAAAGTATTATTAAATGATGAAATTTTTGATTTATATAATAATTCTAATGAAAAAATATTAAATTTTAAACATAATATTATTCTAGATAGAACTAATTTCTATTTAAATATAGATGATAATAATATATATTTAGAAAAAGCTATTGAATATTTATATTTTAAAAAATTTAATAGAAATATTAATAAATTAATTAAATTTATATCAATTATAGATTCATCTATAGTTGATATAATACATAAAGATTTTTATGATAAAAAACAAATGGAAAGATTATCAGTTACATCTCTTGTAAGAGAATATTCATTTCAAAAAGAGAGAATTCCTCTAAATAAATTATCAACTGGTACAAAAATATTTATTGTTTATGTTCATCTTATTTTAACAAATGATTTTATTATAATAGATGAATTAGATGCATCTCTACATTTAAGACTTACTGAATTACTTATCGAAATTGCAAAAGAAAATAATATACAATTTTTATTTAGTACTCATAATCCTTTATTAATACAAGAATGTATTAAAAAATATGAATTATATATAATGGAGTTAGATTCAAAAAAACAATTAGAACTAAAAAAAGCAAATAAATTATTTAAAAGTAGGGATAATTTAATAAATAGTTATTTATTGAATTCAGTTTCTAGTATTTCTGATAATGATATCGATGATCTTATAGAGTTATTTAATGAATAAAAATATAATTTTAATCATATATTTAGAAGGAAATGGAATAAATAAATGTAAACAAGAGGAAAATCTTTTTATAAAAGATAATAGTAAAAGAATATGAGATTATTTATTTAAAAAGTTAGGTTTTTATGAAAGTCATATTTTTGTTTGGCCTAAAAATTTTCAAAATGAAAATTCAAAAAAAAACAAATATAAACGTTCAGATAAAATAATTTTTAACTCTAGAAAAAATTTAAAAATTTTATTAATAATAACTGGTGATCATGATGAAAAAGAACAAAAAGTTTTAGAAAAAACTGAATCTTTGGCAAATGAAATAGAATTAAGATATAAAGATAAGGTTGAAAATATAGATATAGAAAAAGTTTTTATTGAAAATAAAAACTTTAAAATTGAAACTATTATGAAAGAATTAATTGCAACAGAAGAAAAAATTAATAAAAAATTATTGAGGACTGAAATTAAAACAGAATGTCCAACGATTCCTGAATTATTTTTTCTTATAAATAAATCTTATATGGATGATTCTGATATAAAAGAAAAAATTTTAATAAATTTTAATAAATCAAATCATGAATTATTTAATACAATAAAAAAATATATTCTAAAAAAATAATAATCCTTAACAAAAATGCACATATTAAATTAATTTATAATTATATTAAAAATTAAAAAATAATAAAATATTGAATCTTTTGCAATAAAAAATCATTATCTTAAGATAGTGTTTTTATTTTGTTATTCAATATCACCTTTTAAAAAAATCCTTTATTTTTAGAAATTCTATAATATCTAAAATCCCTTTTTAAAAAATATAATATAATTTTAAAAAGGGGATTTTAGATATGGATAAAATAAGAGAGAGAGAGAGAGAGAGAGAGAGCTTATCTTCTAAAAGAGAAAAATTAATAAATCAAATAAAAAATTTTGATAATAAATATTTTAACCAAGATCAAAAAACAATATCGATCAATATTTTAAAAAATGCTCCTGAAAATGAAGTTCAAGCGTATGCTGATTTTTTATTTATGAAAAAAAGAACAGGATTTGTATTTGATTATTCTCCTGAAATAGCAAAAGGTAGAATTATAACTCTTAGAGAAGATGAAAATAAGAGAATAAATGTTGATGGTAATATAAATAAAGATGAAAATAAATTAATTATTGGTGATAACTATAATGCATTAAAAGCATTATTAATTACACATAAGAATTCAATAGATATTATTTATATTGATCCTCCATATAACACAGAATCAGCTAAAAGTGATGGTAATGATTCTTATAAATCTACTAATTCTTCTAAATTCATTTACAAAGATAAATTTGGTCGTTGTGGTTGATTAAATATGATGAAAGATAGATTAACTCTTGCAAAAGATCTGCTTACTAATGATGGAGTTATTTTTGTTTCTATAGATGATTCAGAACAAGCTTATTTAAAAGTTTTAATGGATGATATTTTTGGTGAAGAAAATTTTATTGCAAATATTATTTGAAAAAATAGAACAACACCTAATGATTCTAAAATAAATATTGCAACAACACATGAGTATATAACTATTTTTTCTAAAAATAAAAATAATATTGTTTTAAATGGTATGGAAAGAAATTTTTCTAACTATAAAAATATCGATAATGATCCTAATGGTGATTGAATAAAAGATAATCCGACTGCTGCATCAGGAAATTATAATTTTGAAATTAAAAATCCTTATACTAATGAAATTTATACTCCGCCTAAAGGAAGATATTGAGCTTTTTCAGAAAAAAGGGTTAAAGAATGATTTGAAAGCGGAAAATTAATCTTTTCTAACGAACTAGGTAAAAACTTTTTTATAAAAAAATATAAAAAAGATTTAAAAAAAGATTTTTTGTCTAATTCTTCAATAATTGAATTTGAAAATTCTTTCTACGATGAATCATTAACAATGCATGGAACAAAAGAAATTAGAAAAATTCTTGATGAAAATTTATTTAAATATCCGAAACCTGTTAATTTAATTACTTATTTAATTAAATTAGTTAAAAATAAAAATTTAATTGTTTTAGATTTTTTTGCTGGATCAGGAACTACTGGTCAAGCTGTTATGGATTTAAATAGAAAAGATAATGGTAGCCGCAAATTTATTTTAGTTACTAATAATGAAAATAATATAGCTCACGAGATAACTTATGAACGATTACATAGAATTATTAAAGGAGAAGGATCAAAAGGTGAAAAAGATTTTGATTGATTAAAGAAAAATAAAACATATAACGACATTAAGTTAAGAGTTATTGATATTGATGATAGTGTAAATATATCTTTAGATGCTAATGTAGAAGATAACATTTTTCAAGATTGCAAAAATGGATTAAAACTTTTGGATGGGGAATATAATAAAAAAGGGATTAATATATATTATGATTTAGCAGCTTTGAACCCTCTTCAAAGGGAATGTGAATAATTATATGATACTTACTAAATCACAAAATAGAGTAGTTTCAAAGTTATTCAATAAATACTTAGAAAGAAAAGAATGTAATTTTTCTTCATTTAAAGCACCAACTGGTTCTGGTAAAACATTTATGGCATCTGAACTTATTTCAAGAATTTTTTCTGAAGAATACGGGAAAAATATAGCAAAAACTGTAGTTGTTTTTGCAACTGTTTCTAATGCTGAATTACCTAAACAACTTTCATTAAAACTAGAAAAATATAAAAAATATCATCAATTTAATAATTATACAATTGAATATATTTTTTCACCTTCTTCTTCTAAAACAAATAAATCTGAAGATATAAAAGAATTTATTCTTGAAGATAATAAAGTTTTTGTTTTTGGAACTTCTTCATTTGGAAAAAATACATTATTTTATCAAAATAAAACATTGGAAAATTTTATTCAGGAAGCTAAAAATCAAAATTATGAAATTATTTTCATAAGAGATGAAGCACATATAGGTTCTAAAAAAGAATTAGGTAAAGATTTATTAAAAAACTTTGATGAAAAAGTTAAAAATGCTGCAAGTTTTATTATTGAAATGACAGCAACTCCGAAAAAAGATAAAAATTTTGTTGAATTAACAATGAAAGAAATTAATCAAGATGATGTTTTTTTACTTAAAACTAAACAAGAATATAAAAATTTATTTGAATCTAATGAAATAGAAAATGAAGATTTAATTGATCATGCAATAGCGACTTTT
>SAMEA5043681__coassemble_77_pt1 | contig 51816 bp, 95 predicted proteins | sample SAMEA5043681__metabat2_low_PE_001 | metagenome-assembled genome bin SAMEA5043681 (sample SAMEA5043681) | Gadus morhua | reverse complement strand
ATAATGCTAAATATACTGATGAAAATCGAGATATTGAACTTGAATTGTATGTTAAATATTTTGAAAAATTTCAAATTGATAAAAATTATATTGGTACTGTAATTTTTATTGATAATAAAATTGTTGGTTTTACTTTTTCATATATAAATAATGAAACACTTGAAATAGTAATTGAAAAAGCTGAAAAAGATATTAGAGGAGTATATCAGTATTTAATTAAAACTAATTTAGAACTTCATAATATAAATACTAAGTATGTTGAGCGGGGAGATGATGGAGGCATTGAAGCTTTAAAACAATCTAAATTATCATATTATCCAATTATTACTCTGGAAAGATTCTCTCTTACTGTAACTGGAAAATTTATATAAAAAAATATTAAATCTTTAAACCTAATATTTTTTTTGCATTCTTAAGAATTTGCTCATTGAAGTCTTCTGTTTTTAGTTCTAAAAGTTCAGATAAATAATTATTAATATGGATAACATAGATAGGTTGATTTGTTTTACCTCTAAAAGGCATTGGAGCTAAAAATGGTGCATCTGTTTCTGTTAGTAATTTATTCAATGGGATCTTTTTTACAGCTTCTTTCAATAAAAGAGAATTTTTAAAAGTAACAATACCTGAAATTGAAATATAACAATTTAACTTATTATATTCTTCAACAAATTCTGCTCCATCACTAAAACAATGAATTATTATATCTTTATAATTTATCTTTTTTAATATTTCAATATTATCACTATGCGCTTCTCTAATATGAAGCATTAATGGTTTTTTATATTTTTTAGCTAGTTCTATTTGTAAATAAAAAAGTTCTTTTTGTTTTTCTTTATTATATTCAGGATAAAAATAATCAAGCCCGCATTCACCAATACAACTTATATATTCTAGATTGTTTTTTATTATTTCTTCTAGTTCTACTAAATCATTACTTGTAAATTTATTTGCTTCTTCTGGATGAATACCTACTGATGCAATAACGTTTTGAGGGTATTTTTGAGCTAATTCTATTGCCTTTCTTGAAGAATCTAAGTCAACACCTATTACATTAGTAAAAACATTATTTTTTATTAGTTCTTGAATATGCTCTTCTATATTATCTAATAGAGGTTCTATATTTAAATGAGAGTGTGTATCAATGTATTTTATTTTCATAGTATTATTTTCCTAAACAAAACTTTGAAAATAATTCATCCATTTTGTCATATTCTAAATCAATTGATAATATCTTATTGAAATTTTTTATTATTATCTCAAGATTTGTTAATAACATATCTATTGGAATGTTATTTTTTGAATCATCAATTGTTTCATTAATTATTTTATAAATTTTTTCTAATAAAACAATTTGTCTATCTGATTGAAGAATTGCAACATCAATGTCAATAAGTTCATCTATTTGAATAATTTCTTTTATTTTATCAATTAACTGATTAATATCCTTATTCTTAACTGATATTGATAAAGTATCTTTTATTTTTAAAATATCTGATTTATTGTAAACTTCAATAACTTTTTTATTATCTAATAAATTTTTGAAATCATATTCAATATTATCTGATGGATCTTTTAAGTGAATAATTATCTCTGCTTTTTCAATAGCATCTTTACTTTTTTCAATACCCATAAATTCAATTAAATCATCTGTTACTCTTAAACCTGCTGTATCAAGAAAATTACAAGTTATTGAATCAATATTGATACTTGCTTCAACTATATCTCTTGTCGTTCCAGGAATATTTGAAACTATTGCTTTTTCTTTTCCAAAAAGTAAATTTAATAATGATGATTTACCAACATTGGGTTTACCTATTATAGCTATATTAATTCCATTATAAATAGGCATAAATATTTTGCTTTTTTTTAAGATTTGGCTAATTATTAAATTTATTTTAGTTAATTCAGCAACTAATAAATTACTATCAATAACATCAACATCATCATATTCAGGATAATCAATATTTACTTCAATAGAGCCAATTAATTGAAAGATTCCATCTCTTATCTTTTTAATATCTTTACTATATTCCCCTAATACTTCATTAATAGCTATATTTGCTGATATTTCATTTTTAGAATGAATAAGATTATTTATTGCTTCTACTTGAGAATAATTAATCTTTTTATTAATCATAGCTCTTTGTGAAAACTCTCCTCTATTAGCGTGTCTAGCTCCATTTATAACAAGTAACTTAATTATTTTATTAGCAACTAAAACACCACCATGACAATTTATTTCAACAGAATTTTCGCCTGTAAATGACTTAGTTTCTACAAAAGTATTTAATAGAACTTCATCAATGATTTTTTTGTTTTCATCAATAATATAATTGTATTGAATGATATTACCTATTTTTTTAACTTCACTTTTAGTTATTTTATTAATAATATCAAAAACATCTTTTCCTGATAAACGAATGATGTGAATAGCGCAATTCATAGGAGGTGTTGCTAGTGCTACAATTGTTTCCATATATTAATTATTCTCCTAAAATAGATATTATTTTCATGCCTAAAAGTGATCTGTTAATGTTTATATTTAAATCATTTTTAAGTTCTGATATTAATATTTTTTTATGAATAGAAACTAATTCTATTAATAAATTAATACAAATATCGATTGTTGCATATGATTGCTTTTTTAAAAAAGCAATAAATTTATATTCACTTATAACTGATTTATCTTTTAATAAATTAATCATAATATTATAAATTTCATCAAAACTATTATTAATAGAAAAATCATTATATTGATTTGTATAAGTGAATATTTTAAAAATGATTTGATTGTAATCTTTATCAATTTCATTAACATTAAAATCATCAATATTAGATATTAATGTTGCTTTTTGACATCTGCTTGATATTGTATCTAAAACATTGTTTTTATTTGAACAAAATAATAATGCATATGTATTTTCATATGGTTCTTCTAACATCTTTAATAATGAATTTAAAGCTACATTAGATGAATTCTCAATATTAATTAAAACATATAATTTAATATGATCAACTGAACTTGAAGCTTTTAAAAATTTTTCTTGAATAGAAAATATGTCTTCTTTTTTAATTTTATTAGAAGAGCCATCAATAATAATTAAATCAAGGTATTTATTTTCATTTATTTCAAAACAAATTGAACAATCATTGCAAAAAAGTGACTCTTTTTTACAGTTAATTGTTTTTAAATATTTTTTAATTTCAAAATTAGGATTAACACAATTAACTGTATTAACTAAAAGTGCATGAGGAAAGTTTTTGTTCTTTTTAAAATTATTTAAAGCAATATTATAATCCATGTTTTTTAATTAATTCCTCTATTTTTTTAATAAGATCCATACAAACAATTTTAAAATCTCTTGAAGCATCTATTAAAATAATTCTTTCAGGATACATTTTTGATAAATGTAAATATCCGTCAAAAACTGTTTTTTGTAATTCAGGTTGTTCTACATCAAATCTATTCATTTCATCATTAGATACTCTTCTTGATGGCGGTAATTTAATTCTGCTTGATTCTATTCTTGCTTTTGATATTTTAGGTTCTACAGACAAAACAAATGTTTTTATTGGTATTAAATTTTTAGTAGCTAATACATTCATATCGTAAATATTTTCAATTCCTATGTTTCTAGCAATACCTTGATAAACTAATGATGAATCAAAATATCTATCAGAAATTACTATTTTATTATTTTCTAAATTAGGAAGAATAAATTTAGAAACATTTTCCGATCTACTTGCTGCAAATAATAATGCTTCAGTCATAAAATCCATCTCATTATTAAGAACGAGTTCTCTTATCTTTTCTGATATTTTATTATTATGACCACCAGGTTCTCTTGTGTAAACAACATTTTTATTATCAGAAAAATGTCTTTTTATTTCTTTAATTACAGAAGTTTTTCCGCACCCATCAGTACCTTCTATTGATATAAATAAACCTTTATTCATTACTTACTTTTTCTATTTTCTTTAATATTTTTTCAATATTAAATTTTTGTATTTTATTAGTTATTTTATAAACATGTGTATCAATTATTTTTTTAGAAAGTTCTTCTATTTTGGCAGCTTCTGTACCAATTTTTGTTGCGATAGTAAGAATACTTTGAGCATCCTTTTCAAGATTTTTTATTGAATTATCTAAAATATTATCTTTCATATCTTCAAATTGTTCTAAAATATCTTTTTTTGCTTGAAAATCAATGTTTTGATTAATTATTTCTTTCTTTTTTAATGCAAAAGACCTAACTAAAGAAAGAAAAGTTAAAAAATATTGTGGTCTGACTATATAAATATTTTTAAATTGTTGGTTGTTTACTTTTTTAATAACGAAAATATCATCTCATTCTAATTCAGTAACTAGAAGACCATATTCAGCTTTATTATTTTCTCTATCTTTTTCTAATTTATCTAAAAATTTACTATTTTTGTTTCTATTTTTGTCATCAGAAGTATCAGATTCTGATTTCATTTCTAATATAACGCTTGTAATAAGTGTTTTATCATTAAAAACTTTAAAAGAATAATCTGGCTTTTTACCATCAATAATTTTATTTGTTGGTTCAAATATACAATCATCATATGCTAACGAAAAGTGATCATTATATTCTTGCTCACATCATTTTTCAAGTTCATTACCTATTTGTTTAATATTTCGACTATTTCTTGATTTAATTGCTATTTCATGTTGTTTTTCTATAGCCTCTTTTTCTTTTTCAAAATTAGAAAGTAATTCTTCTTCTTGTTTTTTTAATTTTAAAAAAAACTCTTTATTTAAAATTAATTCTATATTTTTTTCAGCAACTTCTTTATTTGCATTAAGAATAGAATTTTTTCCTTTTAATAAAAAAATATCTTCATTAAGTTTATAAATATCATTAGAACTTTTCTCTTTTAAGTTTAAAATATCTTGATTAAGTTTAAAAATATCATTAGAACTTTTTTCTTTCAATTCAATGATCTTTTGATTATTTTCTTTTAAAATTTTATTTCTTTCCTCATCAATAGCATTTTTAATAGCTGTATTTTTATGAGTTAATTGCTCTTGTAATTTTGTATTATCTATTTTTAATTTTTCTATTGGAGTTAAATATTCATATTTAAATTCAAAAGAAGAACGATACTCATTTAGAATGTTTGTTTTCTCTTTTTGAATTTTTTCATCAACTTTTTTATCAAAATATCCTTTTATTTTATAAGAAAGATCAGTATATTCTTCTGCTTCCTTTAAACAAAACTGATCATGTTTTTTAGCATCATCTGATAATTCAAAGATTAATTTATCTAAATCAATTAATCTTACTTTAATATTTTTCATTAAAAACTCCTAAAAATATAGAGATATACTTTTTATTATCCAAAAAAATTTAAAATTTCATCTATATTTATTTGATTTTTACCATGTTCTTTAGCTGGTGCTGAATTTTCAATTCAAGGTTTTGTCAAATGTGAATAACTAGTAAGAAAAAATGCTGTTTTTTTTAATAATCATTCTAAATTAAAATCTAAAAATTCCTCTTTTTCTTTAGAGACATTGATAATGAACTTCTTTTTCAAATTTAAAGATTGATCAGCAAATAGTGTCTTTCTATAATCACATTCTACAGGACCATAGTCTCATGCTTCAAAATTAGCATTTTCAAAAAGTTGCTCTTTATATTCATTTCAAAATCAACCATATATAAAATAAAGAGCTTTATGTACTTTTAATTCACTAGGTTTATCATTAGTGTTATATATGTTTTTATTTAATTCAAATATTTTATCAATTAAATTAATTTTATTTTGTTCCATATATATATATTAATATATATATATCTATTTATAAAACTGATTTTTTATCTATTTAATGTAAATTAAAAATATTATTAATATAATTAAAATATTGATATGATGTAAAATTATATTAAATAATTAAGGATAAGTATGGAAATAATCAAGGGAATTACAAGTAAAGATAATCAAAGTTTGATTGATATGTATTGCGATTTTTTTAAATCAACAAAAGAAATTGCAAATGAAATTATTACAAATGTTATAGATAGAAATAATTCTTATATAAAACGTGATGATAATAATGAAATCATTGCTGCTGCTCTAATAACTAATAAGAGAATTATTGATAATAAAAAAATGTTTATTGTTGGTAATATTTCAGTAATAATGACAAAAGAAGGTTTTAGAAATAAAGGTCATACAACTGATCTTTTAAAAACTGCTATTGAAAAATGAGAAATGATTTATGATAGTGTTACTATGAGTGTTAAAAATTGAGATGATTTTAGTTTCTTAGATTTAGAAGATTCTAATTCTAAAGAAGTCTATAGTTATATAAAAGGTGTTTATCCAACTCCGATGATAGCTACTTTTCAAGATCCAAATGAACCTGATATAATTTCAGAAGTTAATAACAATAGATATTTAAATGATGAAGATAAAAATTGAATGCTTATAGATAAAGAAGATAGAGTTAAAAATACTAAATTGTTACAAGAAATTTTTAAATATAAATTTATAGCAAATCCAAAAGCTTATGTTTGATACAATGAAAATAATGAAATTTTTGATTATAATTTCGAAGATATTGCAAGTTTAACTTGATTGTTCCATACTATTCAACCAAATGGTCAAATATTATTTTCTAAAAATGTTGATTTATCAGAAATTAAATGTTTGAAAAAAGAAAATAGTCAAGTTGTTACAGTTAAAACAACAAAAAATAGTAAATATAAATTAGAAATTCTTGATTATATAGATTATTTTTACTAAAAATAACCATAATATTATTTGATATTATACTTAAAATAAGTATAATATTAAATGTATTTTATAGATGTATAGCTCAGTTGGTTAGAGCACTCCCCTGATAAGGGAGAGGTCGATGGTTCGAGTCCATTTACATCTACCAAATGGGGCCTTAGCTCAGCTGATAGAGCACTTGATTTGCACTCAAGAGGTCGTGGGTTTGATCCCCATAGGCTCCACCAATATAATTATTAATAAAATTGTTATATTAGAAGTTATTCTAATATAACAATTTTATTTTAAAGGTACCTTATGTTAAATAATATTAAGTCTCTTAATCTATTTTATTTTTTAAATATGTTTTCTTCAGTACTTTTTTTTACACTTTATTTTTCATTTAATGGGCAGAAATGATTATTTAATACTGATTTAAATACAATAAATTCTTCAAGTTGAAAGTATATTTTATTACTTACATTATTTATTGTTTTTTTAATATGCTTACTAGCGTATTTAATATACTCTTCTGTTTTTTTTATAAAAAATTTTTATAATGAAAATGAAACAAAATATAATTTATGAATAAGAATTATGATGTTTGTGACTTATGTATTTTTACCTCCATTATTACTTATTTTTAGTATTGATAATATTGATAATTATTTTATTAATTTAAGTAATAATGTTAGAGAGAGAGAGAGAGTAGAAGTACCAAAGGGGAAGGTTGTATTTTTATTAGCAATAATAATACTAATACCTATTCAAATATTTACTTATACAATTCCGTTTATTTTTACAAAACAAATTAATAAACCTTTAATTAAAAATAGTTATTTAGAATTAACTGATACTGGTAAAAATGTTATTGTTATTTATTTAGATGGTGTTTCAGGACTTGCTTTCAATAGAGTCATGAATGAAAGTTCAAAATATAAAGCGGCTTTAGATGGATTTACTACATATGTTAAAGCAATTACATTAGGTTCTAAAACATCTACATCTAATCCAAGTATAGTAGGGGGATTTGAATTTTCACCTAAATATTGAGAAAATAGTTTAATAACTCAAGAAAAATTTTTTCATAATTCTTTTGAAAAACATATAAGAATGTTAAAAAGTAATAATTATCATAATATTACTTTTAATTCAATGCCTTATTATGGAAAATCTAAATATTGATGACATGGGAATATTAATAAATTTAAGGAAAATTTTAAAGAATACAATATAAAATCTTCATCAAATAGAGAATTATATCCTCAATATGAAAATAATATTCCTGATGCTTATGTTTTAAAAGATTTAACTAAGCTTGTAAAGATAAATAATAAAGATGAAAATTATTATAATTTATCATTTTTTCAAAACACACATGCAAATTTTACATTTGGTAACCCTATTGTAGAAAATAAAAATTTAAATGTGACAAATTATTATAAAGCTATCACTTGATCAATGGATCAATTGATTAATTTTTTTGAATATTTAAAAGTTCATAATTCTTATGATAATTCAATGATCGTTTTATTATCTGATCATGGCGAACGATTTTTTGGGAATAATGGACCAAATGTTAATGATAAAGATCTACAATCAAGTATTATGATGGCTATAAAACCTTTTAACAAAAGAAATAAATTAATATTTGATACTCAAAAATTAGTTACAAATGCTGATTTAATTCAGATTATTAATAAATCTATTGGAAATAATTTTAATTTAGAACTTGATAAATTTAATAAATTTGGATATTTATCAGATCCTTTGATTGATGATACTACTCTAAGAGAATTATTTTTTAAAATAACTGATGATTGAAAGTATTATCCAGATAAAATAGGACAAAATAATGGAACCTATCGTAGTATATTTAATCATTGGTTAACTATAATTTAGTTTAATTAAATAAACATATATCTTTATTTAATGTATATATTTTAACTACTAAAGATAAAAAATTAAAATCATGACTCTTCTATTATATTATTCTTTAAGTGTCTAAATAATAGAAGTTAGTATAAGAATAATAATTATTAGTAGAACTATCTTTATTAATAAAATATTTATTAATAAAGATATTGGTAACCCTCTCAAATACATTAATATTTATTGCTATAATATTATTAAAAGTAAAGTTATAATTAATTTGAATAAATTAAAATGATTAATAGGATATTATGAAAAATAAATATGGATATAATGATTGAATATTAAAAACATGAAGTGATTATAGATTTAAGAATGAAATGGAGATTCAAGCTAAAACTTGACCTCTATTATTAAAAAAAGAAAATATTATTGGAATAAGTTCAACTGGTAGTGGTAAAACTTTAGCTTTTTTAATGCCTATTTTACAAAATATTGAACTTAATAAGAACATACAAGTTGTTATTTTAACCCCTACAAGAGAATTAGCTAGACAAATTTTTAATGAAATAACAAAATTTAAAAAAAATCAAATTCTATTAAAGAATGCTCTTCTTATTGGCGGAAAAGAAATTGGTAAACAAATTGAAAATATCAATAGATTAAATCCACAAATAATTGTAGCAACAGTTGATAGATTTAATTTTGTTATTGAAAATAAAAAAATTAATTATTCTCATTTAAAAACTATTGTTTTAGATGAAATGGATATGCTTATTGATTTAGGATTTAGTGATAATATTGCAAATATTATCACTAAAATAGAAGAGAAAACATCGCTTCAAAAATCAGTTTGAAGTGCAACTATTAATGAAATGTTATCTTTTCAAATTGCTAAATTTTTAACTAATTCAAAAATTATAAAAATCGGAAATTCAATTTATGAAAATAATAATATTGAGCATAAAATTATTCATAATATTAATCCTGACGAAACTCTTAAATTTCTAGTAAAAGAAATTAATCCTTTCTTTTGTATTATTTTTGCTAATACTAAAAAAGAAGTTGAATACATATATAAAATGCTTTTAGATATTGATAATAAACTAAATGCAACTTTTGTTCATGCTGGTCTAGTTGAGAGAGAACGAAAAAATAAAATTAAAGAAGTTAAAGATTTAAAATATCAATATTTAATTGCTACTGATTTAGTTTCAAGAGGTTTAGATATTAATGGTGCTAGTCATGTTATTAATTATAATTTACCTGATGATCCTGAATGATATGTTCACCGTTCTGGAAGATGTGGAAGAGGTAAATATACTGGAACATCATATATTATTTATAATGAAAAAGAAGATTCTAAATTAATCAATTTAGAATCAAAGAAAATAACTTTTAATCACTTCGTTTTTAAAAAAGATGCAATGAAAGCTATTCAATATAAAAACAAAACAAAAACAGTATTATTAGATGAAAAAAGTAATAATTCAATTAGAAAAATTATTAATGATAAAGCAAAAGTAAAACCTGGATATAAAAAGAAAAAAGCAGAAGAAATTAAAAAGATAAAACAAAAATCTAAAAGAAAACACATTGAAAATAAAATGAATGAAATTAGAAAGAAATCTTATATAAAATAAAAGAAATTATTCTTTTATTTTTTTTATAATAAATTTAACTAATACTTATTTTTAGTGTGAAAAGCTAATTAATCAGTGGTAAAAAAATTAAAGAAATTTTTATATATATAAGATACATTACAAAATATATTAAATTACTAACTATGTTAAAATGTAATCTAATTGATTTAGTATAATAATTACTCATTAATCTAATATATCTCTCAATCAAGAGGTTAATTTATATAAAAAAAGATATCAAATTGATATCTTTTTTTATAAATAAATTCTATTTAAAATTAGATTTCTAATTTTAATATATTTTCATAAACTTTTGGTTCAGCTAAAGTAGCTAACATAATTGCTTTAATTGAATGCATTCTGTTTTCAGCTTCTGTAAAAGCAATACTATATTTAGATTGGAAAACTTCATCAGTTACTTCAATTTCACCATTTTCAACTAATGGATATTTAGTTCCTAATTCTTTAGCAACTTTAATACTAAATTCAGTTCTTAAATCATGGAAAGCTGGTAAACAGTGAAGGAATTTCACTGTTTCTTTAGCAGCTTTCATCATAGTCATATCAACTTGGAATTCTTTTAATTCTCCGATTCTTGAATCAAATAAACTAAAGTCTTCACCAAGAGAAACTCAAACATCTGTATAAATAAAATCAACATCTTTAGCAGCTGCCATTTTGTCATTAGAGAAAGAATATGATCCACCTGTTATTGCATTAATTTTATCAGCAAATTTTAATGTATCTTCGATCATTTCTTTTTTATAACTATCAGGACCAACTAAAATACAATGCATACCAGCAAAAGCACATGCTAATAATTCAGAGTGACCCATATTATTTTTATAATCTCCGATAAAAATGAATTTTTTACCTTTTAAGTTTTTAAAACTACCAACTTCTTCAACCATTGTTAATAAATCAGCAATTATTTGTGTTGGATGTTCATCATTAGTTAAACCATTTCAAACTGGAACACCAGAATCTCTAGCTAAAACATTAACGTATTCTTGGCTAAATCCTCTAAATTGAATTCCATCATAGTAGTTACCTAAAACAATAGCAGTATCTTCAATAGATTCTTTTTTACCGTAGTTAGATCCTTGTGGTCCAACATAAGTAACTCCCATACCCATATCAAAAGCTGCAACATCAAATGAACATCTAGTTCTTGTTGAATCTTTTTCTCATAAAGTAACAATATTTTTACCTTCTAGTAATTTTCTTTGAGAGTTTCCTAATTTTTTATCTTTTTTAACTCTCATTGATAATTCAACAAGATATTCAACTTCTTCAATAGTAAAATTGGTAATGCTATCTAAGCTTCTACCTTTTAAATCTAATCCTTTTATCATCATATTTTTTCTCCTTAAATAATATGTAATTTAATCTTACTATATTTTAAAAAAATTAATATAATTAATTAATATCAAAGGAATAAATTATGGCAGGAATACTAAACAATATTTTTAATAAAAAAAACAAAAATACTGAAAAAAAAAATGATAGTAAAATCAAAGAACTAGACAACGATAATAATAAAAAATTAGATGACAAAATAAAAACTAAAGAAATAGATAATAGTGATACTAAAAAATTAGATGACGTTGAAATTAACAAGTTAGATGATAGTGTTACTAAAAAATTAAATATTAGTGATGATGATTTTGATGATGATTTTGATATTCAATTATATGAAGATAATGAAAACGATTATAGCGAAGATGAAATTATTGAAGAAACTATTGTTAGTAATGATTTTGATGATGATGAAACTGATGAATTTAATTATACTGATGAAAATAAAGACACTGAACTTGATACTGAAACTATAGAATTAGGTGCTATTAGAGAGCCTATAAATGTTGTTTCCAATGAAAAAATAGAATCTACTAATAAGATTGAAAATAAAAATGATCAAAAAGTAGAATCTATTATTCTTCCAATTAATATTTCTGATAAAAAAACTGAATCTAATAATGTTGAAAGTAAAAATAATCAAGAAAAGGAAGTTTCGGTTGTTCTAGTTAATTCTTCTGAAGAAAAAACTGAATCTATTAAGATTGAAAATAATGAGCAAGAAAAAGAAATTCCAGTTGTTCTAGTTAATTCTCCTGAGCAAAAAACTGAATCTAATAATGTTGAAAGTAACGATCAAGAAAAAGAAGTTCCGGTTGTTCTAGTTAATTATCCTAAAGAAAAAACTGAATCTAATAATGTTGAAAGTAAAAATGATCAAGAAAAAGAAGTTCCGGTTGTTCTAGTTGATTCTCCTAAGGAAAAAACTGAATCTAGTAATATTCAAAATAATGAAATTGTTCAAATTAATTATATAAATGAAACAATAAATAATGTTTCTGATAAAAAAATAGAATCTGTTAGTGTTGTAAATGATATTTCTGATAAAAAAATAGAATCTGATAAAATTGAAGATAAAAATGATGACCAAAAACCAAAAACTAAATGAAAAGTTAAAAGAGTATCAGAATCTGGTGAAAATATTGAATATGTTTTTGATACAAAAGAAGAAGCTATTAATAAAATAAAAAGTTTATCTAAAAATGATATTCAAATCACTGAAAAAGATAAACAAGGTAATATAGTCTCAAAAGAAAAAATAATTAAAAATTAATTTAATTTTTAATTATTTTTTTTATATAAATCTAATAAATTTTGAAATAGAAAGGCAATTGTTAACGGTCCTATGCCTTTAGGTACTGGAGTTATGTATTTAACAATATCAATAACATTATCAAAATTAATATCTCCATATATTTTATTTTCAATCTTGTTTACCGAAACATCAATTAAAATTGAATCTTTTTTAATAAAACTAGAATCAATGAAGTTAGGTTTGGAAACAGCTGTTATTAAAATATCCGCTTTTTTTGTTATTTCTTTTAATTTTTTTGTTTTTGAATGACAAATAGTAACAGTTGCATTTTCTCTTAAAAAAAGATTAGCTAATGGTTTACCTATTAAATTTGATCTGTTAATAATCACAATATTTTGTGACTCAATTTTAATTTTATTGAATTTTAATAATTCAATAATTCCTTTAACTGTTGGTGATATCAAATTATTATATTTTGAATCAAGATAGAAATCACCAATATTAACCCTATTAAAACAATCAACATCTTTATTAGGATCGATTGCATTAAAAATTATATTTTTATCAATATTATTGCCTAATGGAAGTTGTAATAAAATTCCATCTACTGATGAATCACTATTTAGTTTATTTATTTCTTCAATTAAGTTTTTTGTTGTTATTTCATTGAAAATTAATAAATTAATTTTTATTCCAATTAATTCTGCTTTTTTGATTTTATTTTTAATAAAAATATCACTAGACTCATTTTGATTAGTTTGAACAATTGCCAATAAAGGTATTCTTTTATTTTCACTAATTAATTTCTTAATCTCTTCTTTTGAATTCATATTTATTATTTCAGCTAAATATGAACCTGAAAGTATTTTATTATGCATAATAATCCTATAAAAATTTATCTAAAAATCAAATTTTATTTAGCTTAAATTCTTTATTATTTAAATATTTAAAATATTCATTATTAGTTTTAAATATAATTTTATAAGAAACTAATAATTGTGTTTTAAATCTGGTATCTTTATCAACATATTTATTTGAATATTTATTATCACCAATAATTGGATGTTTTAAAAATGAAAGATGAGCTCTTATCTGATGAGTTTTACCTGTTAATAATTCGACTTCAAGAACACTATATTTATCTGTTGATTTAATTACTTTGTATTTAGTAATAATTTTTTTATATCCTACTTGAGGTGAATCAATTATTTTAACAATATTTTTATGCATATCTTTTTGATGATATGCATATAAAGTGTCTTCTTTTTTATTAATTTTATTGTAAACAACACAATAGTATAATTTCTTCACTTCATTATTTTTGATGATTTCATTCATGTTTCTAAGAGCTTCAATATTTTTAGCAGCAATAACAATACCTGAAGTGTTTCTATCTAATCTATTGCATAGACTAGGCTCAAATGTTTGTTCTACTTCAGGGTCTCATTGTTTTGATTCAAACATATATAGTTTCAATTTATTTAATAAAGTATGAATATTCTCTTTATTATCTTCATGAGTAATTAAACCTATAGGTTTGTTTAATAAAAGGATATTTTCATCTTCAAAAATAATATTTAAATCATTTTTAGTTAATTTAAATAAATCATTTGTTTCTGTTTGAAAATATTGATCATTTAAATAAATATCAATAGAGTCATTAAAAGATAAACGATAATCATGTTTTGTTTTTTTTCCATTAACCTTAACTTTATTATTTCTTAATAAAGAGAATATTTCGTTTCGAGATAAATGAGGTAATAATTTCATTAAAAAATTATCAATTCTTTTCATATTATCATTAGCTGTTATTTTAAAATTTTTCATATAGTTATTAAATTATCCGATTTTAACATTTTCAGTTAAATATCTAAATCTATTAGATTTAAGTTTTTTTCTATTAAAAGAAAGAATTGTTGATGAAATACTAAATTGACCGATAAACATTAATACCATTAAATAAATTTTACCAAAAGGGTCAACCTGATCTATATTCATAACACTCAGTCCTGTTGTTCCAAATGCTGATGATGATAAAAAGATTGCATTTGTAAAAACAGATGCTGTTGTATTAAATGTTGAAAATGAAAGGATAAATCCACCAATACCAATTATTATAAATCCAACAAATAATATTACATATGAATTAATTGAATCTGATTCAGTAATTCTTCTTTTAAATATAACAATATCACTTTTACCTTTTAATTTAGAAACAATACCAATTAAACAAATACATAAGGTTGTTGTTCTAATACCACCAGCAGTTGATGAAGGAGAACCACCAATAAACATTAATACAGAAAATAATCATTTAGTTGTTGGATTCAAATAATCTAAATTAAAGGTAGAAAATCCAGCAGATCTTGTTGAAAAACTTTGAAATATTAATTGCATTACTTTATCAGTTTGGCTTAATCCTTGTATTTCTGATGTTCAGAATAAGGATGGTCCAAATCCAGGTGTCATTTCAAATAGTAATGTTAGTGGTATTGCTACAAGAGATACAATAAAGTAAGTACTTACTGATAGTTTTGTAAATAGAGAAAATTTGTGTAACTTATCAAACCTAATTTTACCAATTCCAAAAGTTTTTTTAAACATATTTATTTTATATGTTCTTTCCATTTTGAATTTATTAACTATGTCATATAAAATAGGGAAACCGATTCCACCAATAATAAACTCAATAGATGTTAAAAATAAAAAGAAATTATGAGGTCCATAACGATATGGAGCTAAAGAAGATGAACCTATAATATCAAAACCTGCATTATTAATTGATGATATTGAATGAAAGAAACCTGCAAATAGTGAATTACCATAGTTATTATAATAATGATTATAATCAGTACTATTAGTTAAAAAACCATTACTTCCTGCTACTTGTAAGAAAGCTGGTTGTGTATAAAATCAAAAAGAATAAATAAATGCAAATATTATTTCAATAGATAGAATTCAAAGAGTAGATCTAGCAAGCATCTTTGGTGTATCACCTATTTTAGTGTTACCTTTTTCTGATTGGGCTAAAAGCATATTATTAATAGATAACTTATCAAGTTTATTAACCATTTTTCAAAAAAGGAAAACAAAAAACATTATTCCAAATCCACCTAGTTGAATAGCGAACATCAATACAACTGAACCAAAAATAGAAAATACTTGAACAGGAGCACCAATTGAAAGTCCTGTATTAGTAAATGCACTAAAAGAAATAAATAAGGCATCAAAAAAATCAAAAGTATAATTATTATTAAAAGTTAAATCTGGATTTTGATAGATGAAGTGATATGCGTTATCATAATAATCTATAAACCCATTTTGACTAAAACTTTGAAAAGAAATTGGTAAATATAATAAAATAGCAAAAACTAAAAGTAAGAAGAAATATATTCTGAACATCTTCTTAGTAATAGATGTTCCGAAAATTAAACCTTTTATATTTTTGCGTCCAAATGTATTCTTAATATTTTTTTTAGAAAACAAGTCTTTTAACTTATTTCCCATATCTGTTGGTTTCATAATATAATTAATTATTGTATAGTATAAAGATAAAATTGCAATATAAAGAGGTAATATCGTGGTTAAAAACGTTTTTGTTATAGGAATGGGAAGATTTGGTTTATCAGCTGCTCAGAGTTTTCATGAGCATGGTATTCAAGTAACTGTTGTTGATATTAATGAAACATTATTGAATGGTATTCAAAATATTCATGATTTCCATACTGCTCTTGTTTTAGATACAACTAATTTTGAAGCATTAGCATCAACAGCTATTAAAAAGGCTGATTATGTTATTGTTGGTATGAGTAATATAGAAGGTTCTATTATGACTTGTGTGAACCTAAGAGACCTAGGTATTAAAAATATTGTAGCTAAAGTGCAAAATAAAGTACATAGAAGAGTTATGAAGACTTTAGGTCCTAAAACAATTGTTTTCCCTGAACATAATACTGCTATTCAAGTTGTTGATCAAATTATGAATGAGGAATATGAAATTATTTCTAAAGGAACTGATTATTCTTTCATTAAATTTGTTGTTAAAAATCCTGATATTATCGGAATGAAAATTGAAGACTTACAAAAAATTGTTTCAAGTTCTAAATATAAAGTTGTTGCATTAAAGAAAAATGATATTGGACAACAAAATCTACTATTTGATTTTAAAGATGCAGTGTTGCAGAAATTAGATCAATTATACATCCTTTGTAGTAATGATAATTTAGCAGAGATAAAAAAGAAAATAATCTTAATCAAGTAAATTTATTAAAATATCATTTAATAAATTTGGATTGTTACAAAATAACATGTTGTTTTTAATTTGACAATTTGTTATTTTTTTTTCATACATTTCATAAGCTTTTTTATTTTTTTCAATATTTAAATCAATGCCAGAATTTAATCTTAAACCCATCATTAAAATTTGAAAGTAATAATCCTTAATTGATATTTTTTCAAATGTTAAATATTCAGAATCAAAATTTTTTGAATTTTCATACACATTTCTATTTTCAAACCCAGAAGAACCGTAACCAATTGCTTTTCAATCATTTGATAGTCAATAGGCTTTGTTGTGTTCAGATTGATATTTTAAATTTGTCGTTCAATTTGATACTTCATATCTTTGATATTTTAATTCTTTTAAATTATCTTGAATATACATTAATTGATCTTCAATTAATTCTTCACTAATTCTATACTTTTGTTTATTTAAAATAGAGTTAGTTTTTACTTCTAATGCATAAAAAGAAACATGTTTAATTCCATATTTTGAAATAAAATTAAAACTTTCATCTAAATCTTTGTTTTTTAAATCATTAAATCCATAAATAAAATCTAGTGAAATATTTTTTATATTAGATTTTATTAAAAAATTGATTGCATTAATAACATTATCTTTGTCATGATTTCTATTCATTTTTTTTAAAATATTTGTATTAAAAGTTTGAACACCTATAGATATTCTATTTATTTTATTTTTTGCTAAAACAATAACTTGTTCTTCGGTTACAAGTTCAGGATTTAATTCAATTGTAAATTCATATTCGTTTTCATTTAGATATTCTTTTAAATTACTTAAAAGATAATTTAAATCAATTTCGTTCAAATAATTAGGAGTACCACCACCAATATAAATAGTTTTATATTGGTTTTTAATACTCGTTGATTTTAAATTAAATATTAATTTATCAAGATATTTTTTAATTAAATCTTGATTGTTTGTTTTTAATCTAGGAAAATCACAATATAAACAAATATTGCTACAAAATGGAATATGAATATATAAATGTTCAGTCATTTTATTTCCTTTTGACAAATTCATTAACTTTATCAATAATTAGATTAATATTATCTTTATCGATATTAAACTCTATATCAACTTTTGTTTTATTATTAATTCAAGTTAATTGTTTTTTCGCTAAATTTCTTGTCTTTTGTTTAATTTTTTCAATATCTATATTTGTTTTATTAACAATAGAATTCAAAACAATATCATATCCTATGGCTCTAAAAGAGTTAAGTTCATTAATATTAGGGTATTTCAAAAAAAGAGCTTCTACCTCTTCTTTTCAGTTGTTTTGAATCATAATATCAGTTCTATTATTAATGACTCTATATAGTTCTTCTCTATCTCTCACTGTGTGAATAATTAAAACATCATAAATATATTCATCACTATTATTCTTATTTGGAACTAATGATGATTTATTAGAAAAAATTAGTTGACAAGCTCTTATTAATCTTTTTCTATTGTTAATATTAATTTTTTCTAATAAATCTTGATCATTTTCAAAAATATAATCAAAAAGTTCTTGATTAGTTTTATTATCAAAAATATCTATTTCATTTCTAGAAATATTATCTTTTAAGTCATAACCTTTAATCAATGCATCAATATAAAGATTACTCCCGCCACAAATGATAGGAATTTTATTATTTTTGATAATTTTAGATATTTTTTTTGTAGCTAATTCTTGAAAAATTTTTATATTTCAATCATCATCAATATTTTTTTCATTAACAAAATGATGTTTAACATTACTAAGATTTTCAATACTTGGTTTATTTATTCCTATATTTAATTCTTTATATATTTGAAAAGCATCAGCACTTATTATTTCAGTATCAAATAATTTAGATATTTCCATGGCTAAATAAGACTTTTTTGTAGCTGTAGCTCCAACTATTATGATAACTTTTTCCATATAAATAACCTTAAAGCATTAAAAAATTTAGTTTCTATTTATCGGAGGAATCAACAATATTATCTGTATTAGAAAATCTATCTTGTTCTTCAATTTGATTCGTTTCATTTTCTGAATTATTTATATCATTAAAAGTATTATCAGGAATCAGATTAATTTCTTCAGATTGTGATCTTTTAAAAATAGTTTTTATATATGATTTTCTATTGTGAAGCATTTTCATTTCAAGAGGAATAAAAAGAGCGAAACATAGAGTAGGAATATATGATGTTGCAAATTTTCAAATAAAAATACCACTATTAGAGAATGTTGTTCAATCTGTATCAGCTGGTAACCCTGGATTAGAAGCAATCATGTCAGGAGTAATAAATCAAGTTAATAACATTTGTAAAGTACCTTCACCACCTGGTATAGGAACTCAATTATTTGCTGTTGTAGCTACATTTACATAATTAAATAAATTGAAGTAATCCATATGAATACTTCTATCTTGTATTAAAAGAAAAGCTAATAATAATGTTGAATAGAAAAAAATGTTTCAAAATAAACCTATAATAATGACCATTGATGTTATTTTATAATCTTTAAATAAACTGACAAATTGTTTTTTAAAAATAGCATTTGTTCTAAATTTTTCATAGATTTCATCTTTTGTTAGATAATTCATTTTCATTTTCTTTTTAAAGAAATTAAAAATATAATTAACTCAAAAATGTACTCTTCTACTATAACCTAGAAATCCTCACATTAAAAAACCTAATAAATCAAATATCAAACCCATAAATCCTAATCAAAAAGCAGCTAATCAAAATGAATTAGAACTAAAAGCAGAATAATCAGAAGCTATTATAAAAAACGATGGTCATGTAATTATAATCTGTGAAAGAGAATTTAAAAAACCATTGGATGCTACTATTACTGATATATCAGAAATAGGGACTCCTTTTGATTTAAATCAAAAAATATTATATGGTTCAGAACCAATCGCAAATGGAGTTATTACAGCTATAAATGTTGAAACTGCTGCAAATGATATTCATTCGTATCATTTAATTCTAATTGAACTAGTGCTATATAATCTTTTTTTAAGAACAAATATTTTTGCCCACATACTATAAAATGTAAAAATAAAAAGTAAAAAAAAGAAAACTAATGCTATTGATAATCCTCAATTTTCAATACCTTTATTAAATAAAGTTCCAATTTCATTAAAATTAATATCAAAAGCAAAAATTGATAATAAACTAATGAAAGTTATTGAAAAAATAGAAAGAAAAATACCAATGATGATTCTTTTTTTTGTAAAAAATCGCTCTTTGTTTATTTGATTATTATTGAAATTTTCAATATTTTCATTATTTAGTAAATTGTCACTATTATTAATCATATTTTTATTTTATCATTTTCAAATAAATATTAATAAGATTTCTAAAAAATATATTAATATTTGAATTTGTTTCATTTTTTCATGATAAATATAATTAAATTCAAGGTATTTCTTAGGTTTTTTTATACTCTCATATATATTAAAAAATTAATTTAAATACTTTTGAAGATTAGTTAATTTATCTATTTTCTCTCAATGAAATTTTTCACTATCTCTACCAAAATGGCCGTAAACTGATAAATCAGAGAAAATTGGAGATCTTAAATTTAGCTTTTTAATCATAGCAATAATTGTAAAATCAAATTCATTAGTAATAGCTTCATAAATTTTTTCATTAGGAATATGATTTGTATTAAATGTTTCTAAATAAATTGAAATAGGTTTTGTTTTACCTATTCCAAATGATAATTGAATTTCACATTTATCAGCTAAACCAGCTGCTACAATATTTTTTGCAACATATCTAGCCATATATGCGCCTGTTCTATCTACTTTTGTAGCATCTTTACCGCTAAAAGCACCACCGCCATGTCTAGATACTCCTCCATATGTGTCAACAATTATTTTTCTACCTGTTAAACCAGTATCACCAATAGGACCGCCAATTATGAATTTTCCAGATGGATTAATAATGTATTTGAAGTCATCACATCTCTCATAATCTTGAATAATAGGGTCAATGATATTTTCAATAATATATGTTTCAAATTCTTTAGCAGAATACTTTTCATCATGTTGAATAGATAAAAGAACATTAAAAATCTTAAAATTCTTTTCATCAGTGTAATCAATTGTAACTTGTGATTTCATATCAGCTTTTGCTCATTTAAATTCTTTGCTTACTCTTAATTTTTCTGCTCTTTCTAATAATCTATGTGCTAAAAGAATTGTTGTTGGCATATAGTGATTATTTTCATTAGTAGCAAACCCATAAGTCATACCTTGATCACCAGCACCAATTTCTCCAGACTTTTTAAAAACTGATTGAGAAATATCTGTAGATTGGTTATTAACATTTGAGATAATTGTAAAATCATTTTCATTATATCCAAGTGGCATAATAATTTCTCATGCTTTTTTAACAACATCAATATAAGTATTGGTTGTAATTTCGCCAGCAATGACAATTAATCTATTTGACGCTAAAACTTCACATGCAACTTTTGCATTTTCATCTGTTTTTAAACATTCATCAAGTATATGATCAGAAATTTGATCACAAATTTTATCAGAGTGTCCTTTTCCAACACTTTCGCTTGTTAATAATTTTCTATATTCCATTTTATAAATCCTATCCTGTTTTTAATAAATTATTCAATAATTCATTTTATTAATTTGTAATTTTTTTTACCTTTTTTAAAAATTGTGTAATTAGTTAAAATTGTATGTTGATTATTAATAATCATATTTTCATCATTTATTTTATGTCCATTTACTTCAATAGAACTATTATTTATTAGTTCTCTTGCTGTTTTATTAGAAGTTGAAAATTCTAATAATGTTAAAACCTCTTTTAAATTAAAGTCTTTATTAATTAATTCAATTGAAGGGATTGTATTAAAAATCATTTTAATTTCATCAGCTGTTAAATCAATGATATTTCCTGAAAATAATACATCAGAAATTTTAAGTGATTGATTGTATTTTTCTTTTCCATGAACATTAACAACAATATCTTCAGCGAGAATTTTTTGTGCAATTCTTTCTTTTGGATTTGCTAGTGATTTTTCTTTAATCTCTTTAATTTCATCTGTTGGAATTAATGTTAAAAAATTTAATAATTTAATAACATCAGTATCATTTTGATTAATTAAAAATTGATACATTTCATAAGGAGAAGTAAGTTTCTCATTTAAGAAAATTGCACCTTTTTCAGATTTACCAAATTTCTTTCCATCTGATTTTAATAATAAATTTAATGTTATTCCTGCTGCATATGTTTCTGAATTAGAATTTTTTCTAATCATTTCAATACCAGTTGTAATATTTCCTCATTGGTCGCTTCCACCAGCTTGAAGATAAATGTCTTTAGTTTCATATAAATGCAAGAAATCATAACCTTGTATTAAAGTATAAGAAAACTCTGTAAATGATATGCCTGTTTCAAGTCTTGTATTTATTGATTCTTTTTCAAGCATATAATTAACATTTATTAATTTACCAGCTGTTCTTAAAAAAGTTAAAAAATTCATATCTTTAAAGTGATCATAATTATCTAAACTTTTAGATTCTGAAAATTTTTCTAATTGTTCTTTAATAAATTGCTTATTAATTTCAACTTTTTTTTCATCTAATAAATTTCTTTCATTAGACTTTCCAGAAGGATCGCCAATCATTCCAGTAGCACCACCAACTAAAGCATAAGTTTTAATATTATTTCTTGATAATCTTTTCAAAAACATAATCATTGTATAATTACCTAAATGTAAAGATTCAGCACTAGGATCAAACCCTACATATATCCCTTTGCCTTCTTCAAAAGCTTTGATTACTTTTTCTTCATTGGTTATATTATTAATAATTTCTCTAGATTTTAAATCTTGTAAAAAATTTTTCATTTTTCCTTATTTCTCTAAAAACTTGCTAATTATTTCATTAGCTAATTCAAAGTATGCAATTCCTGCTGGTTTTCATGGTTCACTATCAACAATAGTTTTTTTCTTAGATTGAAGTTTTGCTATTGTAATATCTTGGGGAATAATAGTATTATAAATAGAATCTTTAAAAATTGATGAAATTTGAAATAATGATTCAGCATGGTTAGTTAACCTTTTATCAAACATATTAATGATAATTCCAGCAATATTTAAATCTTTATTATATTTTTTTTGAACAATTCTAATAGTTCTAAGAATTGATGAAATTGATTCAAATGAAAAATAGTCACATTTAACAGGAATAATAACTTTATTACTTACTGTTAAAATTAGTTGGTTTAAATATCCTCATGATGGGGAAGTATCAATTAATATATAATCATAATTTTTTTCAATTTTTTCTAATGCTTCTTTAAAATTTTTTAAATTTTCTTCGAAATCAGATTCCATAATATAAAAACTTAAATCAATTGATGAAGGAATTAAATCTATATTATTTGATATACTAATTTTTGCACTTTTAATTGATGCTTTTTTTTTAAGAATATGATGAATATATAAAGATGTTGATTGAGAACAAAGATTACTTGTTAAATTTCCGATTGGATCCATATCTATTATTAGTATTTTTTTACCATTCTTAGCTAGTGCTGCTGATATATTAGCAACTGATGTTGTTTTGCCAACGCCACCTTTAAGAGAAAGAAATGTAATTATTTTATTTTTCATAACCTTAATTTTAACATATTAATTACCTGCTATAATTGTTTTAATAATATTAATATATTCATTTGTTTTTTCAATAAATGGTAAATGAGAAGCATCTTTGATTTCATAGCAATTAATTGCTGGTATGTATTTTTTATAAAGTCTTAATGTTGCCTTAGAATTAATTATTTTATCATTTTCACCAGTTATTAAAAATGATTTATCTGTTAAGTGTTTTAATGCATTATTTACTAAATTAAGTGTACTAATTGACATCAAATTTCATGATAGTTTTCTAAATTCTTTTCTGTTGTCTAATTGGTATTTTAAAATTGATTTTAATTTATCACAATCATTTGTTGGAAAAAAATCTCTCGGATATTTATAAATAAGTGATTGATGTTTAAATGCTTGATCTAAATTATTTGGGAAAAATTTAAAAATATTAATTGAATTCAATGTTATTTGAGTATTAAAAGGCGTTATAAAAATTGATTTAGAAATTCTTTCAGCTACTCTTGTACTTACACAAGTAGCAAGTCCACCACCCATTGAATGACCAATTAAAATAAAATTATTAAAATCTTTATATTCAATAAATTCAATAATATAATCAATAAATCTTGCAAACGTATTTTTTTCATTTGTTTGCTTTGGAGCAATATTATGTCCTGGTAATTCAATAGCATAATAATCATATTCACTTAAATAAGGTATTGCTAAATCATGATAATCACTATTAGTAGCAAATCCATGAATAAAAAGAATTACTTGTGCATTTTCTTTATTTGCTTTATTAAAAGTATAAGCAAATTTATTTTCTATAAATTGTTTCATTTTAATATCCAAATATTCTGTATAAAAAGAAATATCAAAATTTTCAATATCTTTTAGGTAATTTTAAATGTGTATTACTTTTTTCTAAATTTTTAAGCCTTGATTTTAAAAGTATTTTTTCACTTCTTTTTCTTTTCATTTGAAATTGAATATGTGAAAACATTACTGAATGATAAAAAGCTAATTGATCATTAATGCATTTATTATTTCTTATTGAAATGTTTCTAGAGTTAATATGATAATAAAAATTTTCTAATTGTGAAATTCCTGCTGATATTTTTTCAAAAGAGATATTAGCTCTACTTAATGATTCTTTATCAACGAAATAATGATAATTAGGTTTGTTTAAAAAAATAATATTTTTTGTATTATAAATCCAAAAACTAATAGAACCAGCATCTTCAAAATAATTATACTCCTGATAGAAAGAGAAATTATTTTTTAATAAATACTCTTTTCTTATCAAAATATTTCAAGCATAAGGAGTGTTGTTAATTAAATAAGATTCATTTGTTGTATTTTCATCTATTTTATTAGTTATATAAAAAGGTTTAGAGATATTATTTTTATTAATAAAAGCAGAATTAATAATCATATCTGGGATAAAATCAGTATTTTTTAGTTTTAAATTAAAAGTAGAAAATGTATCCAATGAAATTCAATCATCAGCATCTATAAAATAAAAATAATCAGTATTAACTTCTCTAATTAAATCATTACGAGTAACTGATAATCCTTTGTTTTCTCTTGAGATAATTTTGATTCTTCTATCTTTTTCTTTATATGAATTTAATATATTTAATGAACTATCAGTTGAACCATCATTTAAAACAATAATTTCAAGATCTTTATGATCTTGATTGATAAGTGAATTTAAACATCTATCTATATATTTTTCAGCATTATAACATGGAATAAGGATTGTATATTTCATTATTTACCTGTTGAACCGAATCCGTCTTTATCTCTTATAGTAGTAGATAATTCATCTGATTCTTCAAGTTCAAAAACATATGATTTTCTAATTATTCCTTGAGCTATTTTTTCATTTTTATTGAAAAAATAATCTTTATCAGAGTGATTATATAACATAATTTTTATTTCACCACGATAACCATTATCAATAACACCTGCGTGAACATTAATTTCATATTTAGTAGCTAACCCTGATTTAGGTGCTATATTCATTCAATAGTTCTCAGGTAATTCAATCATAACTCCTGTTGAAAAAACATTTGATGATTTTGCTTTTAAAACTTTTTCTTCAGATGTATAAAAATCATAACCAACATCACCTACTATAGCTGGCTCGGAAATTCCGATAATATTTTCATTAATTTTTTTAAATTTTATTTTCATATCTTAATATTACTTTAAAAAAAAAAATTAGGTCTTTTGATTTATTTTTGCCTATTTATAAAATACAGGTGAATAATATGAAAAAAACAAAATTTATTTGAGGATTCTTACCTTTATTTTTGACAAGTATATTGAGTACTAATTTTATAAATTGTACTGGTATTAATATTAATGAAAAAGAAATAAAAAGTAATTTGACAAATGATATTAATATTATTAATGATATTAATTCTAATTATTGAATTAAAGATAATAAAATTGAAACAAATATTAAATTATCAGTAAGAACTATAAAGGAATTATGAATATTTTCAAGTATTAGAGTAAATCATAAAATTTGATATCAAGATTATAAATATAAAGATATTAGCATACCTACTTTTGATAAAAATTCTAAGAATATTAATTTTAATGTTTGAAACAAGCCTGTTAGTCAACTTTTTACTGATCCAGACCCTTATTGAGCTGATCCAAATGGAGCGAAATGAAATGATAAACTTATTGGAATTGGAATTGGAGGAAAAAAAGGTAAATATTTAGCTAATATTAAAAATAATTGATATGGAAATAGTTATTATAATGATTTTGTATTGAATGATGAAAATGTATATAAACCTCAAAATTATCCAGTTTATCCAGCACATAATTATTTTGCTTATACAATTAGATATTATCAAACCCCGAGTTATGTCCATGAGAATTTGAATAAAAAAATAGAATTTAGCGAAATAACAAATAAAAATTTCTTTAATACCTTTTTTCAATTAAATGAAGTTCCTTTTGATAACAATGGAGAGGTTTGAAATAAAGATACTTATAACCAAATGGATAATTTGATTAGATTTAATAATTTTTTACATATAGCAAGAGAAATTAGTAAAGTCTATCAAGTCGTAATAAAAATCGATAATTTTATTATTACTAATACTGGAGAAAATGATAAATGATTAAATCAAATTGTTAAGAAAGAAAGTATTCTTAGTCTTAAAAATGATTTTGAAAATTGAAAATTTATATCTGCTGATGAAGCTTGAACAAGATATAATGCTTTAATTGATATAAATAATTCAAAACTTATTCCAACAACTGGTAATTATGAAAATGAATATAATAAATTAATTGAAAATATTTATAAAAATAAATTAGTATCAATAGATAGAAAATTAAATATTTTTGATATTGATATGGTTTATAAAATAGCTCTTGCTATTTTTAAACAAAATCAAATTAATTTAACACTTAATATCAATAATAAACTTATCAAATATAATATATGAGATGGTAGCTCTTTTATTAAAATTTGAAATGATTTACTGTTGATAAATAAGGATAATAATTTATTAAATATTAGTATTGAAAATGTTGAATTTAAATATATTGGTGATCATAATAAAACAGGATATTTTAATAATTCATATATTATTGAAAATTCAGACATTAGTAATGAATTGAAAAGAAAAACATCATTAATGATTAGAGAAGGTGCTAATAATTTTGATAATGTTGATGTTTTAAATATTAATAACTTTGGAATTCAAATAGATTCAGATTCATATATTTCTGAAGTTCTTGGAACTGGTGAAAATATAGGTAATGGATATCCTTATGGGGAATTTATTCCGAATAAAAAGAACCTTATAAAAAATTTATTGAATAGTAATTTTATTTTGCCAGATAAAAGAATCCTTTTTAATGAAATATATGATATTTCAAATTCAAAAAATATTTTAAACTACTTTGATAATAGAAATACATATGAAGCTTTTCAATCTTTTAATATGAATATCGAACAATATCCTTATTTTATACCTGAAAATCAAAATGGTGAATTTTATTTAATTGCTAAAACTAATAAATGAATATTTTCTGATGGAACTAATGGCGATTTTACTCAAAATTTTAAAAATAAATTTTTTGAAAAAACAAATGTTAATTCATTAAATATAATAGAACTTGAACCTAAAGACAGATCAATTGACGGTAATTGAGATGATAGTGGATATTTTTTAATTAAATGCAAAAATAATATTGTTAAAGAATTTATTATAAATTCAATTAATAATGAAGAAATATTTCAACAAACTGAAAAATTTATAAGTTATTTAAAAGATCAAAAAAATTGAGTTTTAAATAATAATAAAATTATTGAAGATTATTTTCTTTATCAAAAAGAATATAAAAAAGATGTTTATAATATTGACTATAAAAAATTATCAGAAGAAGAATTTAATAATATTAATTATCTTGCTAAAGATTTAAAAATTGAAGTTAAATTTAGTAATGAAAACTTATATATGCCAATTGATTTTAAATACGGATTAAATGATTTTAATAGGTATAACACATTTTTCAAGTATCTTTTTAAAACACCTATTTGAAAATATATTCAATTATATTATGCTCATTTTTATAATATTGAATTGGTTAGTGAAACTATAATTATTAATAAAAATAATATTAAAGAAAAAATAATCAAACCAAATGAAAATTTTTTTAAATATTTTGATATTGTTGAAAAAAATAATTATGTAACTATTTTTGATAAAACTGATTTAGAATTAAAAAATATTATTAAAGTTTTTATACCCATAAAACAATTAGCAACAAATGGTGAATTAGCAATTCAAAATGATTCTCATTTAATTGATTTAAAAATAAATGAGATGAACTATATTAATACTGAAGTTAGTAAATATAATGAAAAAGATGTTTCTAATTATTCTATCAATTTGAATTATGGTAATATTTTTGCAATAGTTGGACCTATTTTAATAATCGGAATAATTATATTAATGATATTTTTAATTAAAAAATGAAGAAATAGATTTGAAACTAGATTAACAAAGTTAACTGAAGAAGATATTTGTCTTTAATTCAAAAATTATATTTTATTTATTAAATAGGTTCTTCTAATGTTAAGTCATCAAAATCAAATTCAACTTCTTGTTGTATACCTCAAAAATCATATGAAATTAATGCTTTACCTGTTGTTTCATTAAATGAAATTACTTTGGCTTGTTCATCCTTGAAATTACCTTGCTTAATATAAACAATTTGATCAACTAAAAATGGTGATTTAATATGTATTTTTTCAAAAATAACACTATCTTCAGTTGAAATAATTTTATTCTGTGAACCATCATCCTGATTAACAATAACTCCTTCTGAATCAGTTTTAATATTTAAAATAGCTTCGATTTCATCTTCTGATACAGGTGTTGGAGGTGTGTTTTTACCAGATGAACCTAAAATACCCATTATTTGAGTTGTATTTCTAATAACAAATCAAGCTTCTTTTGTCATTAACATTTTTATGAAAATATAACCTGGAAATCTATTTTCTTCAAAATCTTTGATTTTTCTAAATTTTTTGTGACCATTCTTATCAAGAATAGGCCCTTCTCAAACAATATTTTTAAGATTTCTACCATAATTAGAAGGCAGAGTATCTTCAGTATATTCTTCTAAAATTTCAACTTTTCTATCTTTTATAATTTTGATATCTTGAACTAGTTCTGATAATTTAAAAGCTTCTATTTTACTCTTTAAATTTTTAACAATAGAATCTTCGTTGCTACTTATTACAGTTATAATAAATCATTGATATTCATTTATTTGTGGTTTCTTTTTCATTTTTTTCCTTAATTTCTATAAACTATTTAGTAATTGAGCTAGTGATGCTATTCCAAAAAATAATAATGATAGTACTACTATAAAAATAATAACAATCAATAAATTATAAAATGTGCCATTAACATTTAATCAATGAATTCTTTTGAATTCTTTACCAATACCAAAAAACCATTTTTTTATTTTAAAAGAAAATGAATTAAAATTCTTAATATATTCTAATTCTGTATGATCTAATTCTTTTTGTAAAAATTGCAATTCATAATCAAATTTTTGTGTTCTTTCAATGGTTTCTTCTTCAGTTAAATCGATTTTGTTTTTTTTATTTAACTTAAGTTCAACATTGTAATTTTTAATTAAATTACTCATTTCAGCTCGCACTTGTTTAATTTTTTTTAATTCATGTTTTTTTATAGTTTTATCAGGTTTTTCCTTAATTTTTTTTTCTTTTTTTTCAATTTCTGGTTTAGATTTTTTATCTATTTTTTCAATTTTTGTTTTATTTTTTTTATCTGGTTTAGATTTTTTATTATCAGCCATTTATTTTGACTCCTTATGAACTGTTTTTTTATTACAATTCGGACAAAATTTATTTAAAATTAATCTATTTGAAACTAAATTATTACGTTTGTAATTATAATTTCTAGAAAGACAATCTTCGCATATCAATATAACATTCTTGTTCATTTAAGTTATTATCTACCTTAGTCATTTAAACTATTTTAATTGAAAAAAAATAGAATAAAAAAAGGTAACTTGTTACCTTTATTATCTATAATAACACAAATTAAAAATAATTTTCTTTTAAAAATTTTTTCATGGATAAGAATTCATTTGATATTTTTTTAATAGACAAATTCAATATTTTTGCTATTTCTTGTTCTTTATATCCTTTTAATCTTAAAATGATAATATCTTTTCACTCATCTTTTTTACAGATAGTTAATAAATTTTCAATTTCAAGTTGTAACTTTAGTTGATCAATTTCATTTTTTTCATTTTGATATTCAATAGAATTACCATTGGTAATATCATCAACAACATAGTTTAAAGTTTTCTGCGAGTTTGTTAAAAACTTATTACAATATCTATTTATACTTTGAATTACTTTTTTTGAAAAACAAACAAGAAAAATATTAAGTTCTATTTTATTTAATCTATATTCACTCAATGTTTTTTGATAACACATATAAATTGTTGATTCAAAATCTTCATAATCAAGTGGAATATTAAAATATTTATCTCGATATATATTAATAGCTGTTTTATAAGCCATTGGTTTTAATATTAAAAATAATTCTCATTCAAGAACTTCCTCATCAGTATTTTTTAATTTGTTTAATAAAATTTTTGATTTTTCATTAATGACTAAACTTTTATATTTTATAACAGACATTTATTACTCCTTTCTAAGAAATAATTATTATATTAATTTAAGAAAAAAAGGTCTCATTTTAGTCCCAACTTAAAAAAGAGACAAATATTGTAAAATAAAGTGAAGTCAAAAAGATATTTTTTTTTATTTGTACTAAAATTTATTAAATGATTTTATTTATATAAATAAGAAGGTGCGAAATGGATATTGTTTTACTATCAGGAATAATAATTCTTAATATTTTTATTTTTATAGCAATCTTATTTGGTTTATCTATTTTAATTTCAAAAAATGATATTAAAAAAAAGGTAATGAGAAAGAAAAAAAATCAAGATACTAATTTATCTTTTATAAGATCATTGACTTCAACTTTGTTAAGATTATCAGAATCTAAAATTGGAGCAATAATTGTTATTGAAAATAAAGATAGTTTAGAAGAGTATATTAATATTGGATATAAGATATTAGCTAGTTTTTCTCCCGAGTTAGTTGTTTCAATGTTATTTAATAAACATTCACCACTTCATGACGGTGCTATAATTGTTAGAGATACAGAAATTGTTTCAGTATCTAGTTATTTGCCAATTACATCTCAAGTTTTAAATGTTGGATATGGTGCTAGACATAGAGCTGCTTATGGTTTATCTGAAAAAACAGATTCACATTGTTTTGTTGTAAGTGAAACATCTGGTAATATTTCATATTTTAAAAAAGGTAAGTTAACATTATTATCAACACAATATAAGGACGATACTCTTGATTTCATTAAAAATGTATTATTAGAAAATAACAAGGCTAAACAAAATGTGAATTAAAAAAATTATCCCTCAAAAAGATGTTGATAATTTAACATTATTGCTTGAAAAAAATGCAAAAATCAAAAATGTTCAAAGAATAAATAAAACTATTAAAGCAAAGCCTTTTAATTTAATAGTTGAAGCAATAAATAATGTTAATGAAATTAATAATCTTATTTTTATTCTAGTAGCTTCTAGTGAATTACACTCAAATATGATTTTTGAATCCTTGAAATTTGAAGTTCAAGAAGAAGTTATTAAAGAATCTACTAACCCTGAACTAAAAGTTATTATTAATAATATTTTTCCAGATGAGATATTTTATATAATTGAGAGTCATCCTGAATATGAAAAGAAAATTTTATCTGCATTAGATTCATATAATAAAAGAAAAATTAATGAATTAATGCAATTTGAATCTGATACTAATGGTAGTTTAATGAATACAGAGCTAATTAAGCTTTTTGATTCATGAACTGTCAAATATGCAATAGATCTAATAAAAAAAGAAATATCAAGTGTTCAAATTAATACAGAGTTTTATGTTATAGACAATGATAAAAAACTTGTTGGTTCTATTAGAATGAATGATTTATTCTTTACTGATAATTTTGATTCTAAAATATCAGATATAATGGCAACTAATATTATTAGTGTTAATGCTAAAGATTCTATCGAAGATTCTATTTCTATTTTTGAAAAATATTCTCCAGAATCATTACCAGTTTGTGATGATGAAAATAAATTATTGGGATTTATAAAAAATGAAGATGTAATTGATGCATTACAAGAAGAAGTTACTGAAGATATTTATAAAATGTATGGAATTACTCAAATATCAACTCCATATTTCCATTCTACAATTTGAGAAATTATTAAATCAAGAATTTTTTGATTAATAACATTGATGGTTGGAGCTACATTTACTTCAATAGTTATTCAACAATTTCAAAATCATATTGATCAATTTATAACAACTGGTTTAACTACTGCTATATTAATTCCAATTTTACCTGTAATAACTGGAACTGCTGGTAATGCAGGTGCACAAGCATCAGCATCTATCATTAGGTCTCTAGCACTTGGTGAAATTACTAATAAAGAATATTTCAAAACTATTAAAAAAGAATTTTATATCGGGATAATAATTGGTTTTATTTTAGCTATTGTTAATTTATTGAGATTAGCTATTTTTTATGCAATTTTTAATGAATCCCCTCTTGATATTGAGGGTGTTGAAATATTTCCTAATAAATGAGATTTTTATAATTTCAATATTTTGATGTCTCTAGCAATATCATTAGCTCTTTTTATTTCAATTATTATTTCTAAATTAATAGGTTCTGTTTTACCAATATTAGCTAACAAACTAAATTTAGATCCTGCAAGTATGTCATCACCAATATTAGCAACTATTGCTGATATCACTTCAACAACATTATTATTTAGCTCTTTTTTAGGATTTATGGCAATATGATAAACTACGATGTAATTGTTATAGGAGCTGGCCATGCTGGACTTGAATCTAGTTTAATTTTATCAAAACTAAACTATAAGGTTTGCTTGTTAACTATGAGTGAAAAATCTGTTGGAATGATGCCTTGTAGTCCAAGTATTGGTGGTCCTGCTAAAGGTATTGTTACTAAAGAAATAGATTGATTAGGTGGAATGCAAGGTGAGGCCGCTGACGCTTGTCAGTTACAAATGAAAATGTTGAATACATCAAAAGGTCCTGGTGTTTGAGCACTAAGAGCACAAATTGATATTGTTAAATATCATGAGTGATTTCTTAAAAAAGTAAAAGAAGATAAGAATATTGATCTTGTTATTGGTGAATGTACAGGTTTAATCATTGAAAACAAAACTATAAAAGGCGTAAAAATTGATAATAATGAAATACTTTCTAACTATGTAATTATTACAGCTGGAACTTATTTAAGCTCTCAAACATTTAAAGGTTTGAATTCTGTTAGTGAAGGCCCTAATGGATTAAAAACAAATAAATCATTAAGCAAAGAACTAAAAGATAATAATATTAATTTAATAAGATTAAAAACAGGCACACCCGCTAGAATTAAAAGAGATTCTATTAATTATTCAAATATGACACCTGAACCAGGAAGTCATGAGCGATATTTTTTTAGTAAGAAAAATAAAGATTTTTTAGAATTTGAAAAACAATTACCTTGTTATATTATTCATACTAATGAAAAAATACATAAAATTATTAAAGATAATATTGAACAATCAGCAATGTATGGTGGTGCTATATCAGGAACTGGACCTAGATATTGTCCTTCAGTAGAAGATAAGATTATTAAATTTTCTCATAAATTAAGACATCAAATTTTTGTTGAACCTGAATCTGAATCATTAGATACTATATATTTAGGTGGTTTTTCAACATCAATGCCTACTTTTGTTCAAGATCAAATGATTAAAAATTTACCAGGATTTGAAAATTGTATTATTGATAAATATGCTTATGCTATTGAATATGATGCTATAGATCCTATGCAATTAAAATTAAGTCTGGAATCCAAAGAAATTGCAAATTTATTTTTTGCTGGTCAAATTAATGGAACATCTGGATATGAAGAAGCGGCAGCACAAGGTTTAATTGCAGGAATTAATGTTAATAGAAAAATAAAAAATCAACCTATTTTTTATTTAAAAAGAAATGAAGCTTATATTGGGGTTATGATTGATGATATTATAACTAAAGGGATAACTGAACCTTATCGTTTATTAACATCAAGAGCAGAGCATAGATTGTCTTTAAGAAATGATAATGTTGATGATAGATTAATAGAAATTTCTTATAATGAAAAACTTATTACAAAAGATGAATATGATAAATATCAAAATAAACCATTTATTGATAGTTTTATTCAAAAAACAAAAAATATTACTGTTGGAATGATAAAAGAATTAAGTTTAGATAATAAAAAGACAAATCAAACTATTTATGATTATTTAAAACGACCAGAAGTGAAATTAAAAAATATATATAAGCATATAACTCAAGAAGAAATAACTAATGATATATTAGAAAAAATAGAAATTAGAATTAAATTTGAAGGTTATATTAAAAAACAAAATGAATATCTAAGTCAATTAAATAATCTTGAAAAATATTCACTTGATTTTATTGATGATTATCAAATAATTGATAATATTTCACTCGAGGCAAGAGATAAATTAAATAAAATAAAACCTATTAATTTAGATCATGCATCAAGAATAAGTGGCATTAATTCATCAGATATTATTGCTATTAAACTATTTTTAGAAAGAAGTTAATTATGGATAAATCTATTTTTATTGAAGAAGTTAGAAAAATATATCCTAATAGAGATATAAATTTTGATCTATTTGAGAAATATAAAGAGTATATTCAAAAAGAAAATGAATTTTATAATTTAAGTAATATTGTTAGTGATGAAAAAATATACTTTGAATACTTTTTTAATTCAATATTACCTTATAGTGATTTTAATTTTAATAATAAAGAACTCTTAGATATAGGTAGTGGAAGTGGTATCCCTGGTATTGCTTTGAAAATAATTTTTCCTGAAATGAAATTAACTATTATTGAATCTAATTTGAAAAAAATTAAGTTCATGGAAAATTTAAAAGATATATTACTTTTAGATGATGTGACTTTTTTAAATATAAGAGCTGAAGAAATAAGTTGAAATAATCGGGAAAGATTTGATTATGTTACATCAAGAGCTGTTGCTAATTTAAAAGTACTTTCTGAAATTTCTATTCCTTATCTAAAAATAGATGGATTACTAATAGAACCTAAATCAACTAATTATTTAAATGAAATTGAAGAAGCTAATTGAATTTTAAAAGAATTAAAATCAGAAATAATTGACATAAAAAAAATTAAAAATTTAAAAGAACATAATATTATTTATATTCAAAAAAATAAAAAAACAAATATTGATTATCCTAGAAAATGATCAATTATAAGTGCAAAATAAAAAAGTTTCTAAACTAAAATTTAGAAACTTTTTTTTAAAAAATTATTCACAATCAAACTTGTATTTTTGCTTGTATCTAAAACAAAATTATTTGATTGATATTCTATAAATTTTAAAACTTCATGGCAATATTTATCTACTTCTTCTATACATGGAACATGTCCAGATTTTTCGAAAAGAACATAACTGTTTCCAACATATTTTTTATAAGTACTTATGGCTGTTTTATAAGAAATTATGCCGTCTTCTTTACCGACTATTAATAATGTCGGGATATCTATTTTTTTTTCTGCTCATAATAAGTTTGCAAAAGTCATAATTGAAACTAAGCTTAAAGCTACTTTAAAGAAATCTTTCTTATTTTTTTTAAGGAAAACTAATTCTTTTTCAATTAGTTTGTCTTCAAAAACAATAGTATCTTTACCAAAAATTATTTTTTTTAGTTTTACTAAATCTGATTTATTATTAGGAAAGAAGTTCACAAAGTTTAATATCTTTGGAGAAAAAGAAGTATTCATTGGACAAACACTTATTAGCATTTTAATTCTTTCTTTGATTTTAGAAACTAAAATAGCAGAAATTCCACCACCCATAGAATGACCAATTAATATTATGTCTTTTAAATCTAATTCTTCAATAAAATCAATAGTATGTTGAACAAGGTAATTAAAGGTTATCTTTTTACTATTATAGGGAGCAAATCCATTACCTGGTAATTCAATTGAATAATAATCATATTCATGAAATTGTTTAGCAGCTAATAAGTGATATTCACTTGATGAAGCAAAACCATGAATAAATAACATTGTTCCTTTTGATTTTTCTTTTGCAGGAATATATCTATATGCAAATTCTTTAAGATGTTGAATTTTTTCCATCAATTGATCCTTCTATTTAAAAATAAATTTATTATGTAGAAAATTTTGTTCTATTTCTAATAATCTATTATATTTTGAAATTCTTTCACTTCTAGAAAATGAACCTGTTTTAATTTTTTCAGCTCCGACTGCTATTGCTAAATCAGCTATAGTAGAATCACAAGTTTCACCAGATCTATGAGAAATTGTTATTTTAATATTAGCATTTTGTGCTGCTTTTATACATTTTAAAGTTTCAGAAAGACTACCTATTTGATTTAATTTAATTAAAATACCATTAGAAGACCTTTCTTTAATTCCTCTTGTAAGTAAATCAATATTTGTACAATATAAATCATCCCCAATAATTTCAATATTAGAATTTTCTGTTATTAACTTAAAATATTCTCAATTTTCTTCATCAAAAGGATCTTCAATATATTTTATAGGAAACTTATTTTTAAGATCTAAATAATAATCTAATAATTGTTTACTTGTTTTTGTTGATTCTTCTTTCGAAAGAATATTCTTTAAGAAAGCTTTTTTGAAAAAATATGAATTATCTTCCTCACAGAATTCGCTAGCAGCAACATCTATCCCAATAACAATATCAGTTTCCGGAATATAACCTGCATGAATAATTGCATCATTTAAAATTTTAAATAATTCATCTATACTTTCAAAATCAGGAGAATATCCTCCTTCATCACCTTTAGAGGTTGGTTTTTCATGATTTTTTAAAATAATTCCTAAACTATAAAAAACTTCAGAACCCATTTTTATTGATTCTGAAATTGAATTAGCACTAATTGGAACAATCATAAATTCTTGGAAATCTAATGAATTATCAGAATGAGCACCACCATTTAAAACATTAATCATTGGCATAGGAAAATGATTTTTATTTATCTTTGTTTTTAATAAATGTGTTGCAATGTATTCATATAATGGAATATCAAAATGTTGAGCTGATATTTTAGCTATTGCTAAAGAAACAGCTAAGATAGCGTTAGCACCTAGATTTGATTTATTTTTAGTTCCATCTAGGTCAATCATTATTTGATCTATTTCATCTTGTTTTGTAAAATCTAATCCAATTAATTTAGGAGCAATAATATTATTAATATTATCTATAGCTTTAAAAACAGATTTCCCGAAATAATTTTTTTCTTCATTATCTCTTAATTCAACTGCTTCTTTTATACCAGTTGAAGCGCCAGAAGGAATTAAAACTTTACTTGTTAAATTATCATTTGATTCAATAATAACCCCAATAGTCGGATATCCTCTTGAATCTAATTGATGATAGGCAAAAATATTCTTTATTTTCATATTATAAAATTAAAGCTGTTTCTAATCCTAAAATCATCATATTTTTAAATGTTGTTCTTCTGTCTTCTGATGATAATGATTCATGATTTACTAATGAATCACTTACTGTTAAAATACAAAGTGCATTTTTATTTAATTTAATAGCATTAGCATATAATGCAAAAGCTTCCATTTCAACAGCTAAAATATTGCCTTTTTTAATTTCATCATTCAATTTTGATTTTGGACTATTTTCATCACTATAGAAAACATCTGATGAATTTACTTTTCCTATATGAAGTTTTATTTTTAATTCTTCAGAAACTTTAACACAAGTTTTTAATAATTCTTCACTAGCACTAAGACTATTATTTACTAATTCAACATTTATTAAATCAGCAAAAGTTGAATCACTTGTTGCTTGGTTAGCTACAATAACTTCACCAACATTTATTGATTCAAGATATGAACCACATGAACCTATTCTTATGATATTTTCAACATCATAAAATTTATATAGTTCATATGAATATATTCCAATTGATGGATTACCCATACCATGCCCCATTACTGTTACATCTTTACCTTTATATGTTCCAGTATATGCTAACATACCTCTAACTTCATTAACTAACTTGTAATCTTCTAAGAAATTTTCTGCAATAAATTTTGCTCTTAAAGGATCTCCTGGCATTAAAACTGTTTTTGCTATTTCGCCTTTTTTTGCTGATATGTGGGGGGTCATTCTTATCTCCTAATATAAAAATATTATAATAAATTTTTATTATAATATTCCTTTATATAAAAGATATTTTTTATCAATAAGTTCTTTTAATTCATTAATAGCATCAGAAATATCAATATTTTTTAAAAATTTTCCATTTTCAAATAAAATTGCTTTTTGTTTTGAACAAGCAATTCCTATATCAGATTGTTTTCCTTCTCCAATTCCATTAACAACACAACCAAGTATTGAAATAGTCAATGGAAAGAAAAGATTTGAGCAATATTTTTCTATTTCGTTAACAATTGAAAATAAATCAGCTTCAAGTCTACCACATGTTGGGCATGATATTATATCTACTCTATCATTTCTTTTTTTTAAAATATTTAATAATTTTATAGCAGCAATGACTTCTAAATTTGGATCATCTGTCAAAGATATTCTCATAGTATTAATAATATTTTTTTCAATCAAACCACTTAATCCTAATGTAGATTTTATTAATCCAGAAATCATAGGTCCTGATTCAGTAACACCTGCATGAATAGGATATATATATTTTTCATGAGCAATTTCATTTACTTTTTTATTTATTGAATAATCATGTGATTTCAAAGAAATAACAATATTATCAAACTCTTTTAATTCAAAAATTTCAAGATATCTATCCAAAGTTTTCAACATCACATCCGGTGTAACTTTATTATTATCTAATAAGTCATCTGGAATAGAACCTGAATTAACACCAATTCTAATTGGAATGTTTTTTGATTTTGCTAAATTAATTATTTCAATTATTTGTTTTTCACTTTTTATATTACCAGGATTTAATCTAATTTTATGAGCTCCAGCATTTATGGCTTTTATAGCGTAATTAGAATTAAAATGAATATCTGCAATAATTGGAATTTCAAAATATTTTATTAATTTTTCTAATCCTAAAATATCATCATCATCAAATATTGAAACTCTAACTAAATCTACACCATGAAAAATCATTTCTTTAATTTGTTTAGCTGTAGCATCAAAATCACTTGTTTTTGTATTAGTCATTGATTGAACTAATATTGGATAATCTCCACCAATGTATTTGTCTTTAATTTTAATGATTTTTTTTTTCATAATTTCCTAAAATAATTTTATTTGATCTTCATTATCTAAATTTTCAAACATATTTAATGATGACATGATTTCAATACTAGTTTGATTTAATTTTGTTCTCTTTTTTAAATCTTTAAAAGATTTAAATTCTTGAATATCTCTATTTTCTTGAATTGATTTAGCAACTGCTTCTCCCAGTCCATCAATTGAATTAAAAGGAGCGATTATTTGTTTATTATGGATAATATAATCTGTTGCATGTGATAATTTCAAATCAGGAGAAAGAATATTTATTCCTCTGTCTATCATTTCTAAAGTTATTTGGAAAAGAACTAATAAATCTTGTTCTTTTTTAGTAACTTCATATTTTTTTGTTGAATCTTTAAGCATATTTTTTATTTTATATAATTTTTCTAAAATAGCATTTTTGCCCATAACAATAGTTTGGATATCAAAAACATCACTTTTTACAGATAAAAAGGTAGCGTAATATTCTAATGGGTAATATATTTTAAATCAAGCAAATTGTCAAGCATGCATCACATAAGCTGTTGCATGAGCTTTAGGAAACATGTACTTTATTTTCTTACATGAATCTATATATCATTCTGGAACATTATGTTTTCGCATAATAGATATATAATCATCAGTTAAACCTTTACCTTTTCTAACATCTTCCATTATTTTAAAAGCAATAGATGGGTCTACTTCCATTTTTAATAAATATAATAAAATATCATCACGACCAGCAATTACACTAGATAATTTTAAATTATTTTTTGAAATTAGATCTTTTGCATTATTTAAATAAACATTTGTACCGTGACTTAAACATGAAATTCTTATTAAATCTGAAAATGACTCAGGTTGAGTATCTTTTAACATCTCTCTAACAAAGCTAGTACCAAATTCTGGAATTGTAAGAGTTCCAATATCAACATCTGGAATTGCATTTTTATCAACATTTAATGATTCTAAACTTTTAAAAACTTCTAAAACTTTTTTATCATCATACGGAATTGTTCTTGAATCTATTTTTGTTAAATCTTTTAACTTTTTTAAAATAGTTGGATTATCATGTCCTAAAATATCAAATTTTAATAAATTGTCATGAATATGCTCAAAAGCAAAGTGAGTTGTAAATCAAGATTGATTTGTATCATCTGCTGGATAATTATATGGTGTGAATTCAAATATTGAATTTTTTGTTGGAACAACTAAAATTCCACCTGGATGTTGACCAGTGGTTCTTTTTACATTACGACATTTATTTCTATACAAAATTGATTCACTATTTTTAAATTCTATATCAGGATATTTCTCTTCAAAATAAGCTCTTACATATCCATATGATGTTTTATCAGCAATAGTACTGATGGTTCCAGCTCTAAAAGTGTTTTTTTCACCAAATTGTTTTTTTAAGAAATCATGTGCTTTGTTTTGGTATTCACCAGAAAAATTTAAATCAATATCAGGTATTTTATCAAATTTAAAACCTAAAAAAGTTTCAAATGGAATGTTATGACCTTCACCATGCATATCAGCATTACATTCGTCACATTTCTTTATTTCAAGATCAAAACCATCGTCCTTATCATTAACAAATTCAGTTTTTTTACAATTAGAACAAATATAATGAGGTGATAAAGGGTTTACATCAGTAATATTCAACATTGTTGCAACAAGTGATGAACCAACTGAACCTCTTGAACCAACAACATATTCATCTTGAATAGATTGTTTTATCAATAAGTGTGAAATTCAATAAACAACAGCGTAACCATTGTTAATAACTGCGTTAAGTTCTTTTTCAAGTCTTTCAACAATTATTTTATCTGGATTAGAACCATATTTGATTCCAGTATTTTTTCAAACTTCTGTTTTTAGTAATTCATCAACATTTTCTAATTCTGGAACATATAACTTATCTTTAATAGGTTTAATATTATCATCAATTAAATTAGCAAAAATATGAGTGTTTTCAATAACTATTTCATTAATTAACTTTTCGTCTTTTAAGAAACTAAATTCATTTATCATTTCATCTGTTGTTCTTAAATGAGAATCTCCAGATGTTTTATGACTATAATAGTATCTATGTCTCTTACCACCTAATGTCTTTGCATAAATATAAACATCACGATATTTTTTATCAGTTGGATTTAAATAATAATTATCACTAACTGCTATTACTTTTTTATTCTTTAAAATTGCAAAATTAATAATTTTAGTAATTGTTAATTCTAAATTTTCTTTAGTAATAATATTTGAACTTAATCAATGACTGTAAGCTGAAATTGGTGATACAAAAATATAATCATATTTTTCTATCTCTTTTTTTAAATTTTCATCACTTTCAGATAAAGCAATATTAATTAATCTTCCGTCAATCGGAGAATTAGAAACTATTAAATTCTTTTTAAATTTATTTATTTGTTCTCTTTTTAAAGTTGGTTTTGATAAAAAACCAGTAGTATAGGAAATAGAAATAAGTTCATATAATTCTTTTAATGATTTTTCATTTTTAACATATATGTAATTAAAATCATTAAAATTTCTCTTTAAAAGAGTTTCTTTTTTTAATTTTTGATCAATATCATCTAAATATAAAATATTTTGATTAATTAATGAATTTGAAAGATGACTTCAAACATCTGATAAGACTTTAACATCATAATCAGCACGGTGAGCAATTGAAGAATCATATTCAACTTTTAATTTTTTTGCTAATCTTCCTAAAGAATGAGAAATGAATTCAGGATGAATAGCTCTTGCTAATTTCATTGAATCTATTAATGTATTTTTGAATTTAGGACAATTATATTGTTCTGCTTTTTTTTGTAAAAATCTCATATCAAAATCAATACCATTATGAGCAATTAAGATAGAATCTTTTATTCATGAAGCTATTTTAAAAATACCTTCTTTTTGATCGATTGCATTGTCAACATCTGCCTCACTAATATTTGTTAATTTTTTAGTAAATTCTGATAATTTTCCTTTAGGTTTGATAAAAAATTGAACTTTTTCAATTTCTTTACCCATATGATATTTAGATCCTGCAAATTCAATAATATCGTCAAATTCAGGAAATAATCCTGTTGTCTCCAAATCAAAAATAATATAAATAGAATCAATAATTTTTTGATTATGAGAATTAATTACTATTGGAATATCATCTTCAGCAATTTCAACTTCGACACCATAAATAGGTTTAATATTTTTATTTGCAATATATTTTTGAACCAATGGATAACTTTGAATATTATTTCTATCAGTAATACCAATAGCTGTATGTCCATATTTTTCAACTGCATCAATTAATTCATTAACATCAATAATCCCATCAAAAGAAGACATTTTGGTATGAGAACATAGTTCTATTCTTTTTTTATCAGAATTATCTGTTCTTATAAATTCTTCTGGTGTATTTATTCTAATTAGATTTTTTATAGAACCATATGGTTCTTTTTCAAAATTATCTGTTTCAACCTTAATAGTAGTTTTAATTCAATCACCAATTTTTAAAGTAGGCATTACTCTTGTATTAAATTTTGGAACAAATTTTGGATTTTCAGCATAAAAATATTTTAAAATAAATGTCGAAGTATGATCATTTATATAAATAGAATAAATAGTTAAACCTTTATTAGGTATTTCTTTTTTAACAATTTCATAAATTTCACCAATAATAGTTGCATTAACATCATTAAGCGAAAGATTTGAAATCTTTTTATGTTTATCTTTTATTTTTTTTTCTTCATTATTTTCATCTTTATGAACTTTATTAATTAATGCTTGTTCTGCATTGATTAATCTTTTTTCTTCATCTTTTTTCATTTCAATACATTTATTAATGAAATCTTCATCAACTTCAAAATTAAAATTATTAAGAGATGCTGAAAAATAGTTTTTAAAAATTGATTTTATCTCTTCTTCTAATAATAAAAGTTCTGTTTTTTCATTATCTGATCTTGTTTTAAAATAAAGATTTTTATTTAAATATTCAAATCTAGCATCAGAAAATATTTTTTTAGCAAAATGATTATCATTATTATCTTTTATTAGATTAGTAATATAAGAAGTAATATCTTCTTTATTAGGTTCATTTTTATAGATAAAATCAATATTAACCTTATTGTCTTCTCAAACAAAACTTTTTAGAGTTTTTAAATATTTAAATGGAATAATTTTATTTACTTTTAAAGTAATAAAAAAACTTTTACTATCTTCTTCAAAAGTATTTTTTTCAATTGTAGAATCTAGTAAAAAATCATTAAATTCATCTTTATATAAATTAGTTAATTTAAGAATCTTAATAATTTTGTTCATTTTTATAATCCTTCTCTATTTTTTCTTTTATTTTAAAAATATCATCTATTTCATTTATTTTAAAATCTTTATACTTATTAATAAAGTTATTGATAAAATCATAAAAATCTAAAATATTTATTTTTTCTTTTAAAAATAAATCAATAGCAATCTCATTTGCTGTGTTAATAATTAAACCTAATGAATTATTTTTATCCTCTATTATTCTTTTAGCAAATGAAATTTGAGGATATTTTTCATGATCTATTTTTTGAAAATTAAATGTTAAATTATCAAATTTCAATTCATCTATTTTAGGAATATTTGAAATTGAAAAATCATTTAGAGCTAAATCTATAGCGAGTTTCATATCTGGTTTTGAAATTTGACAATAAAATGAATTATCATTATATTCAACTAAAGCATGAACTAATGATTGTGGATGAAAAATAGCCTCTGTTTCTTTTTTGAATAATCAATATGCTTCTACTAATTCAAATACTTTATTCATCAAACTAGCACTATCTATCAATATTTTTTCACCCATTTTTCAATTAGGATGAAGGAAGATATCCTTTGGTTTAAGTTTTTTTAATTCATCTTTTTCTTTATTATAAATAACGCTTCCAGAACAAGTAATATAAAGTTTTTTAATATTAGTATCATTGTTTTTTATCAATTTATATAATGCAGTATGTTCTGAATCAATAGGAATAATTTTAACTTTATTTTTATGAGCTAGTTCTGTTAAAAATTTACCAGCTATTGTTAAAGATTCTTTGTTAGCTAAAAATAAATCTATTCCTTTGTTAAGAGTGATAAACGAATATTCTAACCCTTGAAATCCTGGAACAGCATTTAAAATCATATCAGGTTTTATATAATCAATCATTTCTTCAAAAGATTTAAATTTAGAAGAAATTGATTCATTAGGAGAATAAAAATATTTAATATTATATTTTTTAATTTGTTCATAACCTAAATTAGTATTCTTATTAAAAACAATTGATATATCGAATGAATTATCTAAAATATCTAATGTTTGTTTACCAACACTTCCAGTTGAACCTATAATTATTAATTTCATATAACCTTTAAGTTAATAACACTTCTGTTTGTGATGCAATTGATACAAATATTGTAAACATTAAAAAGAATGAAACAACAACCATGTGTGAATCAAATCGATCCAAAATTCCACCATGTCCTGGAATCAAATTACTATAGTCTTTTACTTTATCTTCTCTTTTAATTCAACTAAATAATAAATCACCTAAAAGAGAAATTACTCCAAGAAATAAGATAACTATTACTGCTGAAATTCATCATCAAAATTTATTAACATATTCTAAATTATCAACAAAACCAGAATTTTCAATATCTCCTTTAAAAATTATTCCAAGGAAATTTCCAAAAATATTATGTGATCAATTAACATTTGATAAAGAAATAAAAATAATAATAATTGTAATTGTTGAAATAACGATTCCAGTAATAGCACCACCAATAGTTTTATTTGGTGAAATATATGGAGACATTTTCTTCTTACCGAATAATGAACCACCAACATAAGCAAAAATATCGACAAATGAAGTTAAACAAAATAAGATTAGAAGGGTTAATCAACCTTTCATAATAACAAAGAAGAATATTCCTATAAAAAAGAAAGAAGCTAAAACATTAATTGACACTAATATAATTCACTTTTTTAAGAGCAACATTCCTTGTGATAATAAATAAAGAGAGACTAATAGAACATTAAAAAATAATGTACTTATTAAAATAGCCATAAAGGATACGGATAAATTACTATCAATATGAATATATTTATAACTATCTAATAAATAAAAAAGTGTTGGAGTAAAAATATTAACTGTTAAATTAAATAAAATAAACCAAAAGGCAAACATATTATTTTTAAAATAGAAATGTTGAATTTCCCTGGCTACTAAAACAATTAATGGAGAAACTCAAATTATTAAAAATCCAATACACACTCTTAAAGCTACAATATCATCTTTAAAAGGCGATCAATTTCAGTAAATATCTGAAAAAGCAGCAAGTACAAAGAAAATCACAAAATACAAAAAAATTAAAATTGATGAAATTAATCGTATTTTAAATGTTTTTTTTGCACTCGTTGATTGTTTATTAAACTTTTGTACTTTAAATTTTAGAAATTCTTTTTGATCTAACTGCATACTTAATATTATATAGACATAATTTCTTTTTCTTTATTTGAAAGAATATCAATAATTTTAGTATTAATTTTTTTAGTAACTTTATCTAATTCATTATTAAAATATTTTTTATCATCATCAGAATTATTAGGTTCTTTTTTAAAAGAATCTTGGATTTCTTGTCTTATTTTTCTAATTTTAACTTTAGCTTCTTCAGCTAAATTCTTAGCTTGTTTACAAACAGATTTTCTAATATCTTCAGTCATAGGAGGAAAAGATAGTCTTATCCTATCAGCATCAACTTGAGGATTAGATGAAACATTATTAAGAACAATGCTTGCTGAAATCTGTTTAGTTGTTGACATATCATATGGTTTTATGATTAAAACGTTTGGTTCTGGTGAAGAAACATTAGCTAATTCATTAATAGACATAAATGAATCGTAAATATTAATTTTCAAATCATTTAAAATACTTGGTGATACTCTATTAGATCTTAATTTCTTAAGTTCTGATTCGAATCATTGAAGTGTGTTTTTTTCTTTTTCCAAAAACTTTTCTTCATATACTTTTCATTCCATAAGAATCCTTAATTATTTATTTTTAATAATTGTTGATTTACACTCATTATTAATAACTTTTGAGATATTTTTAATATCATTAATATTAAAAATAACTAGTTTAATATCATTTTCTTTACATAGACTAATTGCTGTTTGGTCCATTACTTTTAAATCTTTTTTAATAATTTCATCATATGAAAGATTTTCATAATGCTCTGCTTTTGAATCATGTAATGGGTCTGATGAATAAACACCATCTACACCATTTTTACCAATTAAAACTTTATCAGCTTTAATTTCAATAGCTCTTAAAGCAGCACAAGTATCTGTTGTAAAATATGGTAAACCAGTTCCACCTGCAAAAATTGCTACTCTCCCTGGTTTAGAAAATCATTCATTAACATCATGATGAGTAAAATCATTCATTATTTTAGAACAAGATAGTGCTGAAAATACTTTTGTTTCACATTCTATATTATTTAAATTTTCAGCTAATACTAATGAATTTATCATAGTAGCTAACATTCCAATATTATCTGAAACACTACCATTCATGCCTAAATCTTTGCCTATTTCGCCGCGTCAAATATTGCCGCCGCCGCAAACAATACCAACATTATTTGTATTAGTTAGTTTTTTAATTTCTAAAGATATTTCTTTAATATTTTGAGTCGAAATAATTAAATCTTTGCCAACTAAAGAAGCGCCAGATATTTTTAATAAAATAGTTTTATTTTTCATAAAATTTTACCATTACATTTATTATCCTAACTAGACTATTTAGTGTTCATTTGTGAAGCAACTTCTTCTGCAAAATTATCTTGTTTTTTTGCAATGCCTTCGCCTAATTCATATCTATGAATTAATAAAACTTTTGCTGTAAATTGTTTTAGATAATCACTTACTTTAAGTGAAGGATCTTTTATATATGGTTGATTTAATAAACAAAGTTCATTTAATAATTTATCAATTCTACCTTGAATTATAATATCTTTTCTATTAACTTTATTTTCTTTTTCTTTTGGATTTGAAATTTCTTTCATTTCATCTTCAAATTGTTTTTCAATAATGTTTCTTTCATTATTTAATCATTCATCATCAACTTCATTGATATCAATAAATTTAGGGTTTGATGCTGCAATATGCATAGCAATATTTTTTGCAACTTCAGCTTCTACTAATGTATTGATTAAAATAATAACACCGATTCTATCATTAGAATGGTTGTATGTTCCTAATGTTTGGTTTTCTAATTTTTTAATAACAGCAGCTCTTCTAAAAGCTATTTTTTCTCCTAATAAACCAGATAATTCTAATCCTATTTTATCAAGTGAATTACCATTGATAAAGATATCCTTAACATCAGTTTCATCTGAATTTTGACTAGCAATTCCTTTATAAATATCGTCTACTAATTTAATAAATTTTTCATTTTTAGCAACGAAATCAGTTTGTGAATTAACTTCAATAACCACAGCTCTTTCATTATAAATTCCAGCTTTAATAATTCCTTCAGCAGCAATTGATCCAGCTTTTTTATTAGCTTTTGCTATTCCTTTTTCACGTAATCATTGAATAGCTTTCTCAATATCATTATTGCATTCATCTAATGCACTTTTACAATCTGACATAGGAGCCTGTGTTGTAGTTCTTAACTCTTTAATTAATTCAATAGTTGTTTTTTCACTCATTTGAAATCCTTTATATTCTTTTCACTATTATATAACTTTTTTAAAAAAAAATATTTAAAAAGTAAAATTTATTTATATGAAAAATACAATAGACAGGTTGAATAATAGTAAAATAATTTTTAATATTGTCATAACAGCATTATTATTATCACTAACTTTAATTTTTAAAGCTATTTTTAAAGATATTAATTTAATTAATGGTTTTTCTCCACAAATACAACTATTAGTTTTTTCTTTAGGCTTATGAATAATACCATCCATTTATTATAAATTTATTTTTTATTTATTAACACCATTTTTGATGTTAATTTTTGGTTTTAGTGGACATCTTTTTTTTGATCAAATATTGCCTTATTGAGTTTTTATTGGTTTTATATTTATTGATAAAATTTATTTTTTAATAAGTAAAAAAATAAATATGAAAGAAAGAATAAATTCTGCTTTAACTTTAACTATAATTTGAATTATAATTTCTACTTTTTCATATTTATTTTTATGAATTAGTTATAGTATTAGTGGCGTTTTATTGTATTCGGCTATATGAGAATTTAGTTTTAGTTTTAATGCTGCTATTTCTTGAATATCATATGGAATAAGTTTAATCATTCTTCCTAGTCTTTATTTTCTAGAAAAACTTAAAATAAAATATTCAAAATATGGATATAAATATTATTCTATTGAAAATAGATCTACTAATAATTAAGATTTTTGATTATCAAAAAAATCTATAATGACTTTTCAATTATCTAAAAACTTATCAATTGATAAGTTTTTAATAGCATAATCAAAACATTGATTTGAGATTTCTTTATATTCTTTACTATCAATTGATAAAATTTTATTAATTTTAGAATCTAATTCTGACTCACTATTAATAGTAAATAATTTTGATATTTCAAATAAATTAGAAGCAGCAAAAGAATCCATTTTAATAATACATGGAATACCATGACTTAACATCTCAATTAAAACATAAGGAAATCCTTCGTATTTAGAGAGCATTAACCCATATTTATAAGGTTCTAGAATTTCAAATAAATTATCAGAATTGTATAGACCTTTATATTGGTTTTGGTCTTTAATTAAAGAAACATTATCATTACCATAATAAGAAATATCTTTATTTTTAAATTTTGTTTGAATATAACAAATATTTTTTTGATGATTATTTATTCTACCAAGATAAACGAAATCATGGATTTTTTTATCATAATCAATATTTTTCTTAAAATTTTCAATTTCTTCAATTGTATATACTGCTAATGGAACAGAAAAAGTTTTTTTAGTTTTTTTAATTTTCAATTCTTTTTTATCATTTTCAGAAAAAGTTACAAAATTATTAAAAATTTTAAAAGGATTTTTAACACCACCTATATACATTAATCCGTTCATAAGTTTCCCAAACAAAGGATGAATTAGAAATTTTTGTTCATAAAAACCTGGAGTGAAATGTTGAATATATAATCAATTTTTTATATTAGGTATTTTTTTAGGTCACATTACATTGTTTAAAGTATTGATAACTAAGTCATAATTCTTTGATATTTCTATTATTTTAGAAATATGAGAGTCAATATATTTCTTTTTTAAAAAAGGATTATTAGTCTTATTAAGATCAAAATTATATTCTTTAACATAATTAAAGATAGGATAAACATCTTTTCTATCTCAATTCAAATTTAGAGAATATGATGATATTTCATGGTCCAAATTATGAAAAAGTTCAAATAAATATCTATTGTATTTTTCAACACCACTTGCATTTGTGTATCTATTTTCAGATAAAATTAAAATTTTCATATATTATTATTATAATAAATAAAAACTAAAACCTTTTAAAAACTATTTTAATTTTAACATGATTATATTTTTGAAATGTTACATAAATATGAGAATCATATAATTAGTTTAAATAATATTAAAATTATTTTAATGTTATAATATTTTGTTATCAAAAATAGATAAACCATAGGAAAAAAATGAAATTTGAACAACTAAATCTAAATAATATTTTATTAGAAAATATTAAAGAGGTTGGATACACTGAATTAACAGAAATTCAAGAAGCTGCAATACCATACTTATTAGAAGGTGGTAATGTTCTAGGCTTAGCGCAAACTGGTACAGGTAAAACTGCTGCGTTTTTATTACCAATATTAGAAGGTATATTAAAAAATAAGGACAGAAATGGAATACCAACTGTTCTTGTTGTTGCTCCGACAAGAGATTTAGTAACTCAAATCTTCGATAATTTTATTGGTTATAGTAGAAAAACAGGAATCAAAGGTGTTTGTATCTTTGGTGGTAATGCTTATAATAGACAAATAAGAGAAATAGAAAATGGCGTTGATATTATTTTCGCTAATACTGGTAGATTAATGGATTTAGCTTTTGATAAAAAAGTTTTAGATTTAAATAATATTACTACATTAGTATTAGATGAAGCTGATTTAATGTTAGATATGGGTTTTGCACCTGATATTGAAAAAATAAACAGAGGCTTAAAAAATAGAAAACAAACTCTATTATTTTCAGCAACAATGCCAAAAGAAGTAATCAAATTAGTTGATAAAACATTTAATGGTGAATATAAAACTATTAAAGTAGAACCTAAGTTTAAAATAAACGATATGGTTCAACAAGAAGTTCATATGGTTTCTAAAAATAATAAAGCAAAATTATTATTAAAACTTTTAACTGACCACAAAAATGAACAATGTATTATTTTTGTTAGAACAAGAATAGAAGCGAAAGTTTTAGATTCTTTTTTAAGAGCAAATAATATTATTGCTGATGCTTTACATTCAGATAGAACTCAAGATGCAAGAGCTAGAATATTAAAAAAATTCAAAGAAAACAAAACTCAAATTCTTGTTGCAACTAATGTTTTAGCTAGAGGAATTGATGTTTCAGATTTACCTTTAGTAATTAACTATAATCTTCCAGAAGAAAAAGAAACATATGTTCATAGAATTGGAAGAACTGGTAGAGTTGGAAAAACTGGTAAAGCTATTAGTTTATGTGCAAGTTCAGAGATGAAATCTCTAAAAGAAATTGAAAAAATAATCAAAATGCCAATTCCTGTTATTAAAGATCTTGAATGAAATGATACAAGAGCAGAAGATCTTCTTATGGAGTTTCAACCAAAAAGAAGAGAAAGAGACTATGATAGTAGAAATACTAGAAGTAGTAGATCTTCTTCTGGTGGTTCTGGTGACTTCCGTAAAAGAGAAGGTGGTTATTCAAGAGATAACAGACAATCTGGTTCTGGTGACTTCCGTAAAAGAGAAGATGGCTTCTCAAGAGATAGAAAACCT
>SAMEA5043681__coassemble_75_pt1 | contig 52079 bp, 85 predicted proteins | sample SAMEA5043681__metabat2_low_PE_001 | metagenome-assembled genome bin SAMEA5043681 (sample SAMEA5043681) | Gadus morhua | reverse complement strand
CTCAAGAGATAGAAAACCTTTTGAAAGAAGAGATGATAGATCTTCTTCTGGTGGTGGTTCTGGTGACTTCCGTAAAAGAGAAGGTGGTTATTCAAGAGATAACAGACAATCTGGTTCTAGCGACTTCCGTAAAAGAGATGATAGATCTGGTCCACCAAAAAGCTTCAATAGAAGAAGTAATGGCGGCGGAAGAGGATAATTTTTATCTATTCTAAATAATAAAAAAAACTTGAATTAATTCAAGTTTTTTTTATTATTTTAATATCTTTTCTTTTAAATATTTAGCTGTTATTGAATTTTTATTATTAATAACTTGTTCAGGTGTTCCTGTTGCTATTATTTCACCACCATTAATTCCACCACCTGGTCCTACATCAATAATATGATCAGCACATTTAATTAAATCAAGATTATGTTCAACAACAAGAACAGTATCTCCATTATTAACAATTCGCTGTAAAATTTTTAATAATTTTTCAACATCAGCAGTATGAAGACCTGTTGTAGGTTCATCTAAGACATAAATAGTTTTCCCGGTTGGTCTTTTTTGTAAAAATTTAGATAACTTGATTCTTTGAGCTTCGCCACCACTTAAAGTTGTTGCTTGTGAACCAAGTTTTAAATAACCAAGACCTACATCATTCATTAATTTTAATTTCATAAAAACTGATGGGATATTTTCAAAAAATAATAAAGCTTCTTCAACTGACATACTTAAAATATCAAAAATAGATTTACCTTTATATTTAACTAGTAAAGTTTCTTCATTATATTTTTTACCTTCACATTCAGAACATTGAATAAAAACATCAGGTAGAAAGTGCATAGCAATTCTTAATACTCCATCACCTTGACAATTTTCACATCTACCTCCTTTAACATTGAAAGAGAATCTACTTTTTGTATAACCTTTTTCTCTTGCCTCTGGAACTGCTGAAAATATATCTCTAATATCATCAAAAACACTAACATATGTTGCAGGATTTGATCTTGGTGTTCTTCCAATTGGAGATTGATCAACTATTACAATTTTATCAATATTTTCAGAACCTAATATATGATTGTATGGAAGAGGCTCTACAAATGGATCAAAATTATTTTTTTGAATAGCTTTTACAAAAGTATCTAATATTAATGAACTCTTACCACTTCCACTAACACCAGTTACTGCTATTAATTTATTTAAGGGAATTGATAAATCTACATTTTTAAGATTATTACCTTTAGCACCTTTTAACTCAATTCTTTTACCATTACCTGATCTTCTTGATTTAGGAACTGGAATAAATAATTCTCCAGAAAGATATTTACCTGTTAAAGAATTTGGATTATTCATAACTTCTTGGACAGTTCCAGCAGCTGTAACTTCTCCACCATTATTACCAGCACCAGGACCAATATCAATTAAATAGTCAGCTTTCATCATTGTTTCTTCATCATGTTCAACAACTATTAAAGTATTCCCTAAATCTCTTAAATATTTTAAAGTTTCTATTAAACGATCATTATCTTTTTGATGAAGACCAATTGATGGTTCATCTAAAACATATAAAACTCCTGTTAAATGAGAACCAATTTGTGTAGCTAAACGAATTCTTTGAGATTCTCCACCACTTAATGTCATTGATGTTCTTGATAATGTTAAGTAGTTCAATCCAACATCATTTAAAAAATTTAGTCTTTCTAATATTTCTTTTAAAAGTGGTTTAGAAATGATTTCTTCTGACTCTGATAATTTAATTTCATTTAAAAATTCAATTAAACTATCAATAGTATAATTTGTTAATTCAATAATATCTTTATTATCTATTTTAACTGCTAAAGATTCTTTTGATAATTTCTTACCAAGACATTTATTACATTTAGCTTCAGTCATATATTTTGAATAATATTGACGAGAAACATCAGAATTAGTTTCCATATGTCTTCTTTTTATTAAATTAACAACACCTTCAATACTTTGAACTATTTCATATTTTGAACCTGAAGATGAATGAAGTGTAAAATTAATTTTTTCATCAGTACCATAAAGAATATAATCAAGTTCTAATTTAGATAAATCTTTAATTGCTTTATTTTTATCAATATTATGATGTTCCATTAATGCTAATGTTTTTTGTGAATCAATTCCTAAAGCAGAATTAGCATTTTTAAAAAAATCGATAGCTCCTTCAATAATTGAAAGAGATTTATCTGGAATAATTTTATCAATAGATGGTTCAATAGTATAACCTAATCCTTTACATTTAAAACATGCTCCAATTGGAGAATTAAATGAAAATAATCTTGGTTCAAGTTCTGGAATAATAAAATTACATTTTTTACATGAAAAACTTTCACTATATAAAATTTCTTCATTTTCTTTCTTTAAAATTACTTTTCCTTTTCCTTCTTTTAAACCTATCTCTACTGAGTCGTTAAGTCGTGATCTTGTTTCTTGATCATGATTTAATACAATTCTATCGATAACTATTTCTATAGTTTTTATTTCACTATTTTTTAAATTAATTTCTTCATCAAGTGAAAATATTTCACCATTGATTCTAATTCTTAAAAACCCTTCTTTTTTCAAACTATTGATAGTGTTTTCTAAACTTCCTTTTTCAAAAAGAGAAATTGGAGACAAAAGGATTATTTTTTCATCTTCTGGAAGTTGAAAAATATTATCAACTATTTGTTTTAAAGTTTGAGTTTGAATAGGACCATGACCTTTTGGACATATTGGTTTACCAACTCTTGCAAATAAAACTCTTAAGTGGTCATAGATTTCTGTAATAGTACCAACTGTTGAACGTGGATTATGCCCTGTTGACTTTTGATCAATAGCTATTGATGGGCTTAATCCTTCTATTGATTCAACATTAGGTTTTTCATTTTTACTTAAAAATTGTCTAGCATATGTTGAAAGTGATTGAAGGTATCTTCTTTGACCTTCAGCATAAATAGTATCAAAAGCTAAAGAAGACTTACCAGAACCTGATAAACCTGTTATTACTATTAATTTATTCTTAGGAATTTCTAATGAAATATTTTTTAAATTATTTTCACTAGCACCTTTAATAATTATTTTATCGTTCATATTTTTTCTCTTTTTTAGTTTGACACTTAATGGGTTATTTAAATTATAGTTTTTGTAAATTATTTATTAATTTAATAAACTTCACACAACAACTAATATTTTAAGATAAGTAAATATTATTATATATAAAAAAGTAATAAAATATTGTTTTAAGTGTCTTAGAAGATAATTAAATTATCAAACTATTTTTACTTATTAAAGAAAGAGAATTATGACTTATAATACTGCTTTAATTCTAATAATTATTTTTGCTATTTTATTTGGTTATTTTTTCGGTAGTTTAAATTGATCAATAATTTTAGGAAAACTTTTTTATAAAAAAGACCCTAGAGATTTTGAATCAAAAAATGCTGGAGCAACTAATTCAATTCGGATATATGGTAAAAAAACTGCTGCTATTATTTTATTCTTAGATGTTATGAAAAGTTTTCTTTCTACTATCTTTACTTTTTTAATAGCTAAATTTGCTTTTGGATCTATTTTAGATCTCCATATAACTAATAGTTTTAACCCATATGTCTTAATTTATCTTGGTGGTATATTCGCTACTATTGGTCATTGTTTTCCAATATTTTTTAAATTTAAAGGCGGAAAGGGCGCTAGTACTTTTGGTGGTACTCTTTGAGCAATTTCTCCAATAATGGCTATTTTTTTATTAATTTTATCACTCTTAATACTTAAGAAAACTAAGATGGCTTCCTTCAGTGTTTTAATAGTTGCTTTTTTTAGTTTGTTTACAATATTTATTCCTGGATTAAATTATTGTTTTTTACTTGAACCTGATATTAAAAAACTAATTTTATTAACAACTGTAAGTATTGAACAAATATCTTTACTATTTGCTTTCCAAACTATAGGTTTTATAATTATTTTAATTAAACATAAAGAAAATATAAAAAGAATAATAAATAAAGAAGAAAGACTATTAAGTCTAAAAAAAACATCTTAAAATAAGAAAAATATTAAACTAAATTAATATTTTTTAATCTTTATCTAATTTATTTATAAAATAGTATTGAAGTCATCATTCATTTAAGTGAATAATGATATTTAGAAATTAAGGAATAATAAAGAATAATGACACCTACCATGTTAAAAATTCTAATTAATATAATTCTCTTTGTTCTAATTGGAATATTTTCAGGTATTTTTTTATACAAATTGAAAATAGAACAAAAAGGATTTAAAAGTCTTTTTATTTTCTATACTATATTTTGAATGCCTTTAATGTTATTAAGACCATATGCTAATCCTATGGATAGTGCTATTGGTAGTGAAATAAATATGTTGGCCTTAGTTTTGAGTGTCTATGGAATTATTGGTATTTTCATCAGACCTTTTGCTGATTATATGAATTTTAAATTTACCCAAAGAAAAGCTTTTTTATTATTAGCTATTGTTTCTCAATTTATTTTATATATTCCAATTCTAGTTTCTCCAAATGATGCTACTAATGTTCTTCAATCTATAGGTGTTGGTATAGGTGCTAGTTGTATTGGAAGTTTTCAACTCTTATTTAAAGAACAATATTCACCAAATAAAAATTATTTAAATGTTTCTTTACTATCAATTCCTCCATTGTTAGCTAATTTTTTAACATCTCCGATTCAATCATTAATATCACAAAGTAGTACTAATGAAACTGGAAGTAGAGATCCAAATATTTTAAAGTATTTATGACTAATTGGAATTGTTCTAGTTATTATAGCTTTTGTGTTTTGATTTTTTATTAAAGAAAACAAAAATAATTTTTTTGGATTTATAAAAACTGAGGATTATTTCGATACTAAAAAAGAAACAAGAAATTTTCTTTTTATTGCATTGATAGGTATGATTATCACTTTTATTAAGTTTGCTAATAGCGGTGGTGTTGCCACTAATAATCTTATAACTCTTGGACACATTACAGGACTCGATGTATCTAGTTATGAGGGTTATATATCAATTGTCTTTAGTATTGGTCAATTGATTGGCGGAATTTTAGTTGGAACTTATTTAATTAAAAAAATGAGTACTATTAAGATTTTTAGTATTGGTATAGTTGTTTGAATAATTTATTCAATATCAGTTATCTTTATTTTAGATCCTATTAGTTATATTTCTATTCATGCATTAAATGGTTTTGCTTATGGTATTTTATACAATTTAATATTAGCTAAGACATTATCAATGATTTTTAATAATACAAAGAAAATTACGCCAATGGGAATATATCAAGGATGTTTAGCAATAGGAATTGCTGTTTCAGGTTTTTTTATTGGTTGAATCAAAGGTTTTGTTGTTGAAAACAGTGAACAATTTTTCAATAATAGTTTAATTATAAATTCAACAATAATAGGATTAAGTATATTTTTATGATTAATTTATTTTTATAATGATTATTTAAACAAAAAAATAGGTTCTGATTCCTCAAAAAAAGAGCCATTTTATAGTGAAAATAGAAGTGAAAATTATCGAAAAATATAAATTTAACTAGTTTTGTGCGACAATAAATTTATTATGATTAAAAAAAGATATGAATACAAAGAAATTTATGTAGAAAATATAATTTCTGATTACAAAAAAGGTGTACTTAAAGTACCTAGAATACAAAGAAATTTAGTTTGAAAAAAAGAAGATAAAGAAAATTTACAAAGTTCAATGACAAAGGGTTATCCTATTGGAGTTATTTTTTTATTTGAAGATGGTGGTTCAAAGTATATTTTAGACGGTTTACAAAGAACATCAACTATTGTTGAGATATACCAAAATGCATTTGAAAATATGAGTGATGATCTTTTAGAAACAAATATAAAAAAAAGTATTTCAAGACATAAGGAATGAGAAAAATCATTTAATCCTACTGAATTAGATGAAAAAAAATATCTTAACTTTTTTAAAAAAACTATAAGAAATGGAAAATGAATAAGAGGAGTGGACACATCTAGAGAATTTTCTAATACTTTAAAATTTCGAAATTCAAAAGAAATTGAAGAAGAATATCTGGATTCAAAGGATATTGGTGAAATATCAAGAATTATTTATGAAGACGTTGTTGAAAGCTTAGGTATTAAAAACTATCAAATTCCAGCTATTACTTTTGATGGCAATAGAGAAGAAGCTTCAGAAATATTTAAACTAATAAATACAAGTGGTGTAAAGTTAATAAATACAGATATTTGAAGAGCAACATGATCAGGGAAAAAAGTTCATATAAGTGGTGGTAAAGAAATCATCGAAAAGATGCAAAAAAGTTTAAAACCTGCTTTTGATGGTCTTTCTATTTCGCATGAAAAAGATGATAATTTGACTCCTTATGACATTATTTGGTATATATTTGAAGAGGTTATAGGTGAAAATTGGGAATCACATATAGCAAAGGAATTCACAGGAATTATTAGTAAAGAAAAAAAATCTGATAAACAAATCAATATTTCATCATTAATTTATATTATTAAACTTTACTTATATGAGAATCAAAATGATGATCTAAAAAATGATTTTTCAGATGAAAATATTGGTTCTAAAATTAGTGAAACAATAAATGATATTGATCAAATAAATAAAATAATTGATAATCTTAAAATTGCTATAAAAATTTTTAATAGAATTTTTGATTTTTATGAAAATTTTAAAGGTAATAAAAAAGATAAAAAAATGTATGCTTTTATGCCTAAAGGTTCTTATATAATTGCTTATTTGGGTTCTATTTTTAAAAAAATTATTGAAGAAAAAGAAAAATTTAATCAAGATATATTTATTAAAAAATATCATGATTCATTTATTAAAAGTTATATATATGATTTATTAGACAAACCTTTTAGTTCTTCTTCTTCTAAAAATGCTTACAAAGCAATAATTGAAGACAAATATTATAAAGATTTGCATTTTGATTCATTCCAAAAAGAAATAGATGATTATTTTAGAAAATCAAAATTTGATCAAAGTTATGATAATTTTAAAGATAAGTCAAGTATATTAATGGCACAAATTTATGAAGATATTTTTAAGTTTGAAAATAGTAGCAAAAATTTTCAAAATGACCATTTAATACCAAAATCTCGTTTAAAAGATAATAAAATAATCGGTGCTACTAATTTTGCTAATCTTTCAATTGTAGTTGATTCTGAAAACAATAATAAAAGTGACAAAATTCATATTGATATTTTAGAAAATGAATCTCTTAGTAAGTGAGCAAAAAAAAATGACACTCCGAATTATGAGTTACTTAAAAAAAGCTATTTAGCGATAATAGATGAATTAAATCAAAAAAATTATGATGACTTTCTTTCAGTCAGAAAAAATATAATTCTAGAAAGATATAAACAAACTTTATTTAAATAAATTTTTTGAATATTTTATAAAAAATATAAATAAATAGTACTAATTTAGCATTAATTATTAATTTATCATATACTAAATTGTATATACAATAAGGATTAAAAATGATTAAATTAAACAATGTAAAAGATCTAATTAAAGAATTAGGAATTGCTGATAACGAAGATAATATCAAATGAGCATATAAAATGTTATTAACTACATGAAAAATTCAAAGTAAAATTGACTACCAACAAGAAATGTTAGCTATTGAAAATGAATATTTAGATTCTTGTGAAGACGATTGCTGTGATGAATCTTGTGAATGCAATGATGACGCTGAATGCTGTGGTGGTTCTTGTGAATGTACTGCTAAAGAATGTTCTACTGAATCAACTTGTAAATAATATTAAAATATTAACAATTGATTTTTAAAGATTTAAAAATAGACTAAAACAATATTACAAATAAGTAATATTGTTTTTTTATATCAAACAAACTAAATATTACATATAATAAGATAGAGAAAATGGTGAATAATGAGTATATTAAGAGTTAAAGAACTTTATCAAAGCTTTGGACAAAAAGAAGTTTTCAAAGATGTTAATTTTGATCTTAGAAAAGGCGAACATATTGGCCTTATTGGTAGTAATGGTCATGGAAAATCTACATTCATGAAGATAATCGCTAAAAAAGAAGAACCTACTATAGGTGAAGTTATTTGAAATAAAGATATTCTTGTTGGTTATATGGATCAACATGCTGAATTAGATAAAAAATTAACTGTTAGAGAATTCCTTAAAAAAGCTTTTGATCATATGTTTGTTTTAGAACAAAGAATGATTGGTTATTATGAAAATACTGAAAATTTAAGTGATGCAAAAATTGATGAAAATATGGAAAAAGCTGGAGTTATTCAAGATCAGCTTTATCATGGAGATTTTTATGAAATTGATGTAAAAATTGAAAAGGTTTCAATAGGTCTTGGAATTAATGAATTTGGTTGAGATAAATTAATTAGTGATTTATCTGGTGGTCAAAGAACTAAATTACTATTAGCTAAACTTCTTTTAGAAAATCCTGAAGTTTTATTATTAGATGAACCTACAAACTTCTTAGATGAAAATCATATTGAATGATTAAAACAATATTTATTAAATTATGAAAATGCTTTCATACTAATATCACATGAATTGGAATTTTTAAATCCTTTAGTTAACGTTATTTGTCACGTTGAAAATAAAAATATTGTTCGTTATACTGGTAATTATGATTTATTTGTTAAAACTTTTGAAACAAACCAAAATAAACTTGTTTCTAGTTATATGAAACAACAAAAACAAATAAATGAGATTCAAACCTTTATTGATAAAAATAGTGCAAGAGCTTCAACTAGTAAGAGAGCAAAATCAAAACAAAAAGCTCTTGATAAAATTGAAAGAATTGAATTAAACGAAAAAACACAAGTTCCTAACTTTACTTTTAAAGAAGATAGAAAACCTTCAAAAGTTGTTCTTGAAACTAAAGACTTAGTTATTGGTTATGAAACAGCATTAACAAAACCTTTGAATTTAACTATTGAAAGAGGAAGTAAAATAGCAATTATCGGAACTAATGGACTTGGTAAAACAACATTATTAAAAAGTTTAATTAATATTAATAAACCTATATCAGGCGATGCTGGCTTAGGTCAATTTTTAGAAATTGGTTATTTTGAACAAGAAAGTAAAAAAAGTTCTCTAACATGTCTTGAAGATGTTTGAGAAAGTTTTGATGAAGAGTTTAAAAATCATAAATCTGTAAGAGGTGCATTAGCTAGAGTTGGTTTAACAAAAAACCATATTGAATCTAAAATATCTGTTTTAAGTGGTGGTGAACAAGCTAAAGTAAAACTATGTAAATTAATAAATAAACCTAGTAATTTTTTAATTTTAGATGAACCTACAAACCATTTAGATAAAGTAGCTAAAGAAGAATTAAGAAAAGCAATCAGAGATTACAAAGGAACTATTTTAATAGTAAGTCATGAGCCTGAATTTTATAAAGATTTAGTTGACCAAATTTGAAACTGTGAAAGTTGATCTATCGGTTAGCATAATAAAGTAAATTTGATTCTCCTCTATGGAAATCAATTTTTTCTTCATTACCAAAATTTTTTAAATCTGGGTCTAAATCTAAATATTCATTAGCTTTTTTAATATGAAGAGCTTTAAGAAATTTTATATAACCTAACATATAATAAGATTTGAAAAATAAAGGAATGTTTATATTTCTAAATCTAGGTAATATGAATTGACAAATGATAATAGCTATTAAACCAGATGCTAACAATAATCCATTTATTATATAAGTTCCTGTAAATTCAAAAGTTGCAAATCGCATAGGTTCAAGAATAAATCTAATTATTCCATAAACAACAAAATAACTACTAGAGATAACTCCTCTTTTAATACCTTTAATAAAATCAAAGCCTATGTAAATAATTCCAAATCCAATTAAATTAGCTCATTGCTCATATAAAAATAATGGAGCATAATAAGCGCCTTCAATTAATTGACTAGCTGTTGCTTGATTAACAGCTTGCATTTTATCAAAAACACCTGGCATAAAAGTTTTTAATCAATTTAAACTTTCAGCTGATACTTGTTGACCAAAAATTTCGCCATTAAAAAAGTTACCTCATCTACCTATTGCTTGACCTAACAAAATACAAGGCAAAATAACATCTGCAAAAAGTAAAAAACTTGGTTTTCGAATATAAGTTTCACCATTTTCATAAACTTCTACATGATATTTTGGTTTTGTTAACATTATATTAAAGAATATTACGGCTGCAATAAGAGCAAAAACTACTCCGCCTTGAATTGCTAATCCACCTGCATTAAAATCAAAAAAATTAGACCAATCAGCATCACCAATGGCACAAGATCAAAACCTGGCTCCAAAAATAGAAACTGGTATTGCTATAAATACATAATATATTATTAAATCATATGAAATTTTATAAAAATAATGAGCTTTAATACATGCAACAACTAACCCTGTTAAAAAACCTAACATAACAAAAATTGCATACCAATATATTGGTAAATCTGCAATATAAAAAGCTACTCTGAATGGATCAATTAGTGGTCTTAGTGTATCTATTGCTTTATCTGCTTCAATCACTTAAAAATAGTCCTTTCTAAAAAATAGATATTTTATTATTTTTTAAAAAAATAAATTTATTATCTTCTAATCGATATTTTTTAAAACTTGTCGATTGAATAAAATCAATAATATTTAAAATTTTTGAATATGATATTTTATTAATCTCATATCCTTTTAAAAAATTATATATCAAATAATATTGAATATCTTTATTTGATATTTTTTTAAAAAATAAAACATCAAAATCTGTTTTTTTTCATTTTTCTTCTAGTTCTTTTATTTCTTTAACTAAAGATTTATTGGAATTATTATAGTCATTAATTCTCTTAATAAAGAATAAAAGATCATCACTTTTTCATTTACTAATTAGAATTCTTATTTCATTTCTTTTGTAAATAGGTTCTGAATTACTAGAATCGATTGCATAATCAATATTATTAGTTTTGCAATATCTTTCTAGTGTTGATTTTCTTAATTTAATTAATGGTCTTAAAATTTTTAAAGTTTGATAATTACTTTTCTTATGAATTCCATAAAATAAAGATTTTGATTTTTTTGAAAATTGCATAAAAGCTGTTTCAATATGATCATCTAAATTATGTGCTATTAAAAGATTATTAAGATTTGTTTTAATAGATGTTTCGAGAAAAAAATTATATCTGATTTTTCTAGCAACATCTTGAAAATTATTGGATTTATATGAATTATACATTTCATCAGTCACTTCAAGTAAATAGAAATCAATATTATTTAATAAACAATAATTTTTAACAATATCAACATCAATTTGAGAATCAATTCTCTTTTGATAATTAACAGTACAAACAGATCCTATTTTGGTTTTATACATATCTAACATAGCCATAGAATCAGGTCCGCCTGATATTCCTGCTATATATTTTTTAGTTAACATTTATTAACCTGATTTATTTTTTTAGACAATGTTAAGAAATCATTATCTAAATTATCTTTTAAAACATCTGTTAATTTATTAATTATACTAATTACTTTATTTTGATCTTCTTGATTAAAATTAGATAAAACATAATTAGATAAATCAATATTTTTATCTCTAAAGCCTACTCCAATTTTTATTCTATGAATTTTATCATTGTTGAATTTATTAATGATGTCTTTAATTCCATTTTGACCGCCACTTGATCCTTTTGTTTTAAATTTATAGTTACCTTTTTCTGTATCAATATCATCATAAATAATTAGAAGATCTTCTTCAATATTTATTTTATAAAAATCAGCAATTTTACGAACAAAATCACCTGATAAATTCATATAAGTCATTGGCTTAGCAAATATTATTTTTGTATCATTAAAATAATATTCAATAAAAACACCATTAAATTTTTCTTTTCATGAATTTAAATTTAGTTTATTAACTAAAATATCAATAAATTTAAAACCAATATTATGTTTGTTTTTTTCATATTTTTCACCAGGATTACCTAGCCCTACAATAATTTTTACCATCATGAACCTTATTATTTATTAACATTTTATCAACATAGTTATAAATATAATTATTAATACAATATATAGTATAATTTAATTGCTTTTTACACTTTATAAACATTAATAAACACTGCTAATAATAATTAATAATAAAATAAAATGCAAAATAATATTTATCAATTTAAGGTTTATTTTGAAATTAACTATTAACAAAAATACAATTAACAAAATATTAAAGATTACTAATTCTATTATTAGTAATTATAATATAAATCCTTTACTAGATAATTTTCTATTAATAGCTGAACAAAATACTTTAACTGTTATTTGTGGAAATCAAAATAACGATAAATTAAAATTTGTTATTAGAGAAGGTTTTGAAATTATTAAAGAAGGTAAAATTTTATTAAAATCAAAAATTTTATCAAAAATAGTTACTAACTTAAAAAATGAAAAAATAGTTTTAGAAAAAGTTGAAGAAAATACTTTAAAAATAAATAACTCTACTTTTGAAGCTGAAATAGTTTTATTAAAAACTAATGAATATTTTGATTATCAATTTAATCTTTCTGAAGAAGAGAATGTTTTTAATTTAAGTTATGATCAAATTCAAATAATCATTGATAAGATGTCACATGCTATTTTGGTAAATAATAACTTAACAAATTCTGTTATGAACAATATCCACTTTTTAAGTGATGTTGATAATAAAAAGTTAAAACTTTCAGCAACTGATGGATTTAAAATATCTTTCTTAGAATTAGAATTTGATGTTAATCTTAATTTAGATTTTATTATTAACATAGAGATTCTAAAAAGAGTAATGAATCTTAGTAGTAAAAATAGTGATATTAGAATGAGTATCAAAGAAAATAATGTTTATTTTGAATTTGATGGTATTTTAATTTTTTCAAGTTTAGTTGTTGGTCAATTTCCAAATGTTGAAAACTTTTTCATTAATAATCCAATAATCAATTTTTCTATTGATAAAAATGAACTATTAAACTCTCTTGAAAAAGGTTCTATCTTTGTTATTAAAGAAGAAACTCCGATTGTTGATATTACAATTGAGAAAAATCAAATGATTATCAATTTTAAATCATTAGAAATAGGATCATCAGTTGAAACTTTAAATATAAAAAATCATATTGGAGATAGAATAAAAATTCTATTAAATGTGAATTATTTATCATCAATATTAAAAGCATTTGACAATGATATTGTTAAATTTGAAATAGAATCATACATAAAACCGATCATTATTAAAGACGAAAAAAATATAAGTTTTAAACAATTAATTTCACCTATCAGATATTAGTTTTGATTTATTTTTTATAAATGGTTATCTTTTAAAAAAGGTAGTTTTTTTATGGTAAAATTAAACCATTATTTAAATTAAAAAAGATTGAAAAATGCAAGAAATATTCATTAAAACAGAATACATCACTTTAGGTCAATTTTTGAAATTCACTAATATTATTGAGATTGGCTCACTAGCTAAAGAATATATTAACGAAAATGAAATTATTGTCAATAATGATGTTGAAAAAAGACGTGGTCGTAAATTATATGATGGTTATATTTTGGTTGTTAATAATACCAAATATCAAATAAAAAATTCAAAGGAGAACGAGAATGTTTAATGATGAAAAAATAAATGAAAAAATTGACGAACTAAATGAAGAGTTAAAAGAAGTAACTTCAGAAGAAGTTGAATATACTTCAAGTAGTATAAAAGTTCTTGAAGGTCTTGAAGCCGTTAGAAAAAGACCTGGTATGTATATTGGTTCGACTGGTGAAAAAGGTCTTCATCATATGATTTGAGAAATCGTTGATAACTGTATTGATGAAGCTATGGCTACATATGCTACTTATGTTGATTTAAAAATATGTGCAGATGGTTCTATTAGAGTTGAAGATGATGGTAGAGGTATTCCAACAGGTATTCATGAAAAAACTGGAAAATCAGGTGTTGAAACAGTTTTAACTATTCTTCATGCTGGTGGAAAGTTTGATAATAGTTCATATAAAGTTTCAGGTGGATTACACGGTGTTGGTGCTAGTGTTGTTAATGCTTTAAGTCAATGATTTAAAGTTTGAGTTGCAAAAGATTATGAAGAACATTTTATTGAATTTAATGATGGTGGTTTTGCTAAAGAACCTTTAAAAAAAATTGGTAAGACAGATAAAAAACATGGAACAACTATTCAATTTTATCCAGACTTTACAATTATGGAAAAAGCTGATTGAGATGAAAAAAGAATCATTGATAGATTAAAAGAATTAGCTTATTTAAACAAAGGTATCATTATTAAATTTTCATCAGAACAAACTAGTCGTACTGAAGAATGAAAATTTGATGGCGGATTAAGAGAATATGTTGAAGATCTAAATAGTGAAAAAGAACCTTTAATTCCAATGATTATTTATGGTGAATTAAATGGTCTTGCTAAGATTCCAAATTCATTAAATAATGAAGCTTATAACATTAAATGTGAAGTTGCTTTTCAATACAACAAAACATATAACAATTCTTTACATTCATTCTGTAATAACATCAATACTATTGAAGGTGGAACTCACGAAGAAGGTTTTAGACTTGCAATGGTTAAAGTTATTAATCGTTTCGCAAATGAATATAAATATTTAAAACATGAAGATGACAAAATAACTAAAGATGATGTTGTTGAAGGTTTAACAGCTATTTTATCAGTTAAACACCCTAATCCTCAATATGAAGGACAAACTAAAGGTAAATTAGGTAATACTGAAGTTAGAAAATTTGTTAATGATATTGTTAGTCAAATCTTTGAAAAGTTTATGTTAGAAAATCCTGAAGAAGCTAAAATAATTCTTCAAAAATCATTACTTGCTAGAGACGCTAGAAAAAAATCTTCAGAAGCTAGAGAAGCTACTAGAAGAAAATCTCCATTTGAATCAAATTCACTTCCTGGTAAATTAGCTGACTGTTCAACTAGAAATCCAGAAGTTTCTGAATTATATATAGTTGAAGGGGATTCAGCGGGTGGTAGTGCTAAAACTGGTAGAGAAAGAGAATTTCAAGCTATCTTACCTTTAAAAGGGAAGATAATTAATGTTGAAAAAGCTAAATCAGATAAAATTTTTCAAAATGATGAAATTTTATACTTGGTTGCAGCTATCGGTGCTGGTGTTGGTCCTGAATTTAAATTAGAAAATTTAAGATATAACAAAATAATAATTATGACAGATGCTGATGTTGATGGATCTCATATTAGAATTTTAATGCTAACTTTCTTTTACAGATATATGTTCCAATTAATTCAAAACGGAAATATCTTTATAGCTCAACCTCCTCTTTATAAAGTAACGAGTGGTAAGAATATTAAATATGCTTATAATGATGCTGAATTAGCAACAATTAAAAGTGAATTAAATAATGCAAGATTCACTCTTCAAAGATATAAAGGTCTTGGTGAAATGGATCCAATTCAATTATGAGATACTACAATGAATCCTGAAAATAGAGTTTTATTGAAAGTTACAATTGAAGATGCAATTATTGCAGATAAACAATTTTCTTTATTAATGGGTGATGATGTTACTCCAAGAAAAGAATTCATTGCTAAAAATGCAAAATATGTTAAGAATATCGATGTTTAATAGCATTAAAAGAGGTTAAATATGGCTTTAAGTAAATCAAAAAAAGGACGTTTATCAATTGAAGAAATCAAAGATCAATTAGTTAAAACAAAAATTATAGAACATTCTATTGTTAACGAATTAGAAACATCTTTTATGGAATATGCAATGTCTACTATTGTAGCAAGAGCACTTCCTGATGCAAGAGATGGATTAAAACCAGTTCATAGAAGAGTTTTATATGCTGCTTATGGTCTTAATATGACTAATGATAAACCGCATAAAAAATCAGCTAGATTAGTTGGTGAAGTAATTGGTAAATATCACCCACATGGTGATACAGCTGCTTATCTAACAATGGTTAGAATGGCTCAAGATTTTTCAATGAGATATCCACTTATTGACGGTCATGGGAATTTTGGTTCTATTGATGGTGATTCACCTGCTGCTATGAGATATACAGAAGCTAGATTAAGTAAAATATCAAATGAGCTTTTAAGAAATATTGAAAAAAATACTGTTCCTTTTGTTGAAAATTATGATGGTAGTGAAATTGAACCTACTGTTTTTCCGACTATTTTACCGAACTTATTATTAAACGGATCAAGTGGTATTGCTGTTGGTATGGCAACTAATATGCCTCCACATGCATTAACTGAAGTTTGTAATGCTATTAAAGCTGTTATTGCAAATCCTGAAATTGAAATTGAAGGGTTAATGGAACATATAAAAGGTCCTGACTTTCCAACAGGTGCTGAAATTGTTGGTGAAAACGGAATTTACGATTATTTTAGAACTGGTAGAGGTTCTATAACTGTTCGTTCTAAATATACAATCGAAGATATCGGTAATAATAAACATGCAATTATCTTTAATGAGATTCCATATATTGTTAATAAATTAAACTTAATTAATAAAATAGTTGATTTAGTTAAAGCTGGATCTATTGATGGTATTAGTGATTTAAGAGATGAATCATCAAGAGATGGAATCAGAATTGTTATTGAAACAAAGAGAGATGTAATTCCAACTGTTTTATTAAATAAATTATATAAATCAACATCTTTACAAACAAATTTTAGTGTTAACAATTTAGCATTAGTTGATGGAGTTCCTAGAATTTTAAATATTAAAGAATTAATGGAAGTTTATCTAAAACACCAATATGACGTTTTAGAAAGAAAATTCAATTTTGAATTGAAAAAAGCTGAAGAAAGAGCGCATATCTTATTAGGATTATTAATTGCTGTTAATAATATTGATGCTGTTATAAAAATAGTTAGATTAGCTGATAATAATGAAAATGCACAAAAAGAATTAATTCTTAAATATGATTTATCAGAAATTCAATCAAAAGCAATTTTAGATATGAGATTAAGATCTTTATCTGGACTTGAAAGAGGTAAAGTTGAAAAAGAACATGAAGAACTTAATTTAACAATTGTAGATATTAAAGATATTCTTGCAAACAAACCAAGACAAAGCGATATTATTTGTGAAAACTTAGATTACTTAATTACAAAATACGGTGATGAAAGACAAACGAATATTCTTTATGGTGTTTCTTCTTCAATTGATGATGAAGATTTAATTCCTGTTGAAGATATCGTTGTTATTATGAGTAGAAGAGGTTATTTAAAACGTCTTCCTATTGATACTTATAAAACACAACATCGTGGTGGTGTAGGCGTTATTGGTTCTAAAGTTAATGAAGATGATGATATTGATAAAATATTAACAACATCGACTCATATTGACTTATTAATATTTACTGATTTAGGTAAAGTTTATAGAGTAAGAGGTCATGAGATTCCAATTGGTTCAAGACAATCAAAAGGTATCCCTGCTATTAACATTATTGATATTGAAAAAAACGAAAGAATTTTATCAATATTACCTATTGATAATTATGAAGATGGCAGTTTATTCTTTATTACTAAAAATGGTCTTGGTAAAAGAACAAAACTTACAGAATTTTCTAAAATTAGAAGAACTGGGAAAATAGCTATTAGTCTAAAAGAAGAAGACAAACTTTTTGATGTTCGTAAAACTATGGGTGATGAAGAAATATTCATCGGTGCATCTAATGGTAAATTAGTAAGATTTGCTGAAGAAAACGTTAGAAAAATGGGTAGAAAAACTTCTGGTGTTAGAGTTATTAAACTTGATGAACTAGCAAAAGAACATGTTGTTGGTTTTAATACTTCAAGTGAAGGTCAATATATCCTTTCAGTAGGTTCTAAAGGTTTAGGAAAACTAACTGATGTTGATTCATATCGTTTAACAAAAAGAGGAGCTAAAGGTGTTGTTACACTTAAAGTTACTCCAAAAACAGGTAAATTAGCTTCTACTAAAATTGTTAAAGGTGATGAAGAATTACTATTAATAACAACTACTGGTAAAGTAATTCGTTTACCAATAGACCAAATTTCAATAACTAAATCTAGAAGTACTAGTGGTGTTATTTTAATGAATCTAGAATCTGGTGAAAAAATCCAATCTGTAGCTATTTTTAAATCAGAAAAAGATATTGATCAAATGGTTGAAGAATTTGAAAAAACAAAACAACTTGAAATAGGTGATGATGAATAATAAAATAACAAAAGCAATAATTCCTGCAGCTGGAATAGGGTCTAGATTTTTACCGGCTTCAAAATCAATTTGTAAAGAGATGTTTCCTATTTTAGACATTCCAACAATTCAATTAATTGTTGAAGATGCTGTTAATTCAGGGATAACTGATATTATTTTTGTCCTTTCAAAATCTAAAAATGCTATTGCAGATCATTTTGATTATAACTATGAATTAGAAGAACATTTAAAGAGCAAAAATAAAATAGATGCTTTTAATAAAGTAAGAGATGTTGCTAATTTAGCTACTTTTACTTTTGTTAGACAAAAAGAACCATTAGGTCTTGGTCATGCTATTTTACAATGTAAGCATTTAATTCAAAAAGATGAAAAATTTGTTGTTTTATTAGGTGATAACTTTATTAAACCTATAGATAATAATTATGCAACTAAACAGTGTATTGATGCTAGTTATGAAACTAATTCTACAATAATTGGAGTTCAAGAAGTTTCTGATTCAGATGTTGAAAAATTTGGAATAGTAAAACCTCTTGATAAAAATTTAAAAATTGATCAAAAACCATTTATTCTTGAAACAGTTATTGAAAAACCAAAATTATCTGAAGCACCTAGTAATTGCGCTATTTTAGGTATTTATGTATTCGGATATAATATTTTCAATGAAATTGAAAATGTAAAATTAGATAAATCTAATGAAATCCAATTAACAGATGCTATTCTATCATTAGCTTTAAAAGAAAAAGTCTATGCTAAAAATTTTATTGGCAAACATTATGACATCGGTTCTAAATTAGGCTTTGTTAAGGCAACAATAGACATTGCTTTAGAAAATGAAGAAATTAAAGATGATGTTCTAGAATATATAAAAAAAATTAATTCTAAATAGAATTAATTTTTTTTATATATTATTCAAGATAAATAATTACTTACCTTGTTTTTTTTCATTGATAATTTTTTTAGTTAAAATAAATAACCTAATTTTTTCATTTATTTTTGAAAAATAGTTACTATTAAAGTTTTTTCTATGCTTAGCAATAACTAAATCTGTTTTATTAGGTGATTTCTTACTGTTTAAATTTGGTTTTTTTGTTTCTGAACTATTTGACATTATTGATTACCCCACTAAAATAGTATAACATAAATATTTATATTATAAGCACTAACTTTTTTTAGTTTTTTTCTCATTATTATGAGATTCTTTTTCTTTTGAATCTGTTTTTTTTAAACCTAAATCATTAAGTTCATTAATAAGCTCAGGACCAAACTCACCTAACAGGTTTTCGATAGTTTTTGTCATATCTTCAAGACTGTTTCCGCTATTAATTAATTTTTCAAAAATATTTTTAGCATCTTTGTTAACTTTTTCAATACCACCATTCTTATTTAAAAAATGTAGTTGAGTATCTATAGTATTTTCAATATAATTTTCTAAAAACATTTGAAAATCATCACCTGCTAAAGAACCAAGTTTATCAAATTCTTTTCTAAGAATTTTTAAATTTTCGTCTGATATAGTTAATGTTATTCTTTTTGGCATATTCCCTCATTAAATAAATTATATATTTTTAAAATTATTTTTCAAATTTCATCTTTTGTTTTATCTCATTAAAATCAGGAGAGAATATTTTTACAAAATCTCAAAACTCCTTAGAATGATTATTATGGACTATATGTGCTAATTCATGAACAATAACATAATCAATCATCTCTTGACTTAATGCAAAGAGTTTAATTGATAAATAAATGTCTTTTGTTTTTCAATTACACTTACCTCAAACCCCTGTATATCATTTGTATTGAATTTTATTATATTTTATATCCATCTTTTTTGATCAATAATTAACCCTTGAATCAATATATTCTTTTGTCTCATTTAAAAGTATTTTTTTAATTATATTTTCATAATTTAAAAAATCTTTAATATAGATAAAAATCTTATTATTTATAATCTCATATTTTTCACTTTTAATAGTTAATATTGGTTTAATAATATATTTAATATTTCTTATATAGATAATGTTATTTGTTAAATCAATTCTCTTAATATAGTTTTCTCTATTTTCAAGCATTTTATAAATTTTTTGAAAGTTAGCATCTATGAATGCTTCAATCTGATTTATTGGGAAGTTAAATGGTGCAAAGACCTCTATTTCTTTTGTATCATTATTCAAAATTGCTGAAACTGTTTTATTTTTATTATAGATTATTTTATAACTGATCTTTTTATCACCATTTATTGCAATTCTAAAATCAAAGATACTCATTTTTAACCCTTTATTAATAAAAAAAATAATACATTAAGTATTATTTTTTTTATATATAGAAATAATTAATTAAATTATTTAACGTCTTCTCTTATAAGAGGCATTGACATACATCTTGAAGATCCCATACCTAATGATAATTGATTACCATTGAAATCTAAAACTGTAATTCCAGCATCTCTTAAAGCTTGAGCTGTTTTTCTGTTTCTATCATAACCAACAACAACACCTGGTGCAATAACTAAATAATTAGTTCCATCAAAATGTGTTTCAATATCGATATCCATTTGACTAGCGTTTTCACCACCAATTGGAATCATAACAACTTTTTCACCAACTACATCAGCTAAAACATCAGCTAAAGGTCTTTCAGATTCAACAGCAACAAATTTATCAGCAGTTAAATCTATTTCTCATACTTTTAAAGCACTGTTAATGTTACCTGAATATAAGAATTTATTTTTATCTAACATTGTTAATCAAGTATCTAAATGCATTAAATTACCCATAACAGGAACATTAATAGCTAATATTTTTTTGAATTCACAATCAGAATCATTCATAATATTGTTAGCAATTTTTTCAATTGTTTCCATAGTTGTTCTTTCAGAAACACCAATAGCTAATACATCTTTTGAATAAATGAAAACATCTCCACCTTCAGCAGTAGCTTTTTCAGTTCTTTCATAGAATTTAGGTGTATTAACATAATCTTTATGGTTATCAAAAATAAATTGAGCGAATACTGTTTCTCTTTGTCTTGTTGGATATTTCATATGGTGTAATGTAATACCATTACCAACAGTAGCAAACGGATCTCTTGTAAAATAAATATTTGGCATTGGATCAACAATTAAATCAATTGTTTTATCTTTTGTTACTAATGATTTTTTGTTGATTTCTGAATATAAAATTCCAGCCATCATTTTATCAATCATTTTTCTAGTAGGTGTTAAACTTCTTATGTAAGATTCAACATCTTTTCTATCTTCAGAACTAATTTTAGGTTCTGATTCATCTAATCAATTATTGATAAATAGATTTTTTGCTTCGTCTGAAGCATTATCATAAGTTTCACTTACTAAATCTGCTAATTCAACAACTTCAACATCATTATCTTTTAAAATTTGAGTAAAAGCATCATGTTCAATTTGTGCTTGTTCAAGTTCAATAATAGCTGACATTAATAACTCATCTATTCTTTGAGGTGTTACATATTTAAGTTCGTCTCCAGGTCTGTGAACTAAAACTTTTTTTAGTTTTCCAATTTCACTATAAACACGAATTTCATTTCCTTTATTTGCCATATTAATTTCTCCTAATAATATATTTTAATTATATAAAAATAAATTATTAAAAATTATTTATTTGAGTCTTTTTGTTTATTAAGTAATATAATATTTTCATTAAAATATTTTCTAAAATTATTGAGGTTTTTAGTGGTTAATAAAATATTTGGCAAAAAATCTATTTTAGAAGCCATTGAAAATAATCTAGAAATAGATAAAATTATATGTAATAAAAGTCAACCAGATATATTAAAAATTATTTCTAATAAAACTGAGTTTATTATTGAAAATAATAATTTCTTTAATCAATTTGATAAAACATTAAATCATCAATTTTGTGTAGCTTTCTTAAAAGAAAAAACAATAAAGATTTTATCTATTAATGATTTGATAGATAAAATCAAAAAACAAGATGAAATAAAAATTTTAATTTTAGATGAAATAGAAGATCCAAGAAATTTTGGAGCAATTATAAGAACAGCAGTTTGTTTTGGTATTGATGCTATTATATATAAAAATAAAAACCAAGTGCAAATCAATGATTTAACAATTAAATCAAGTATGGGTGCTATTTATTATATTGATATGTATAAAGTTGCAAATTTATCAAATGTTATTGAAAAATTAAAAAGTGTTGGTGTTTGAATATATGCATCAATTTTAGACGAAGAAGCATCAGATTTTAATGAAATAAAATTTGATAAAAAAAGTGCAATTATTGTAGGCAATGAAAATTTAGGTATAACTAATATAGTAATAAAAAATTCAGATTTTAAAGTTTTTATTCCAATTACTAAAATTGATTCTTTAAATGTTTCAGTTGCAACAGGAATTCTTTTAAATAAATTAGGAAATAGGTAAAAAATGTCTAAAAAAGATGTAGTTAGTAATGTTAAAAAATATTCTATTTTTAATATTATTTGATGAATTTCATTAATCCCCACCATTATTTCTTTTGTTTTACTTGCTACTAATAATAAAAATGAAGGACTTAAGAACTTAGAGACATTACTTTTATCTTTTGGTTCTATTTTTGCAATTTTATCAATTACTGGATTTGTTGGAAAAACTATTTATTGAATTAAAATACTTCAATCAACCTTGAGTTTAAAGACCGAAAATAAAAATATTTTAGTCACACTAATGATTCTTGATATTTTTATTCCATTTATCCCATTTTATATTTATCGAAAAAAAGTAGATAACTTTTAAATTTTTAAAAAAATACCTAATTATGATTTAAAGTAATCAAAGTTAGGTATTTTTTTATTATGAATAATAATATTAGTAGGGAACTTATTAGCTAATTTAGCTAATGTTGAAATACTCTCATTATAAATTTTTCTATTTTGAATTATTTCATTAGTAATAAAATTAAAATCTTCAATTTTCTTACTAAATTCAGGATTTGAAATTAAATCATTTTTAGAGATATATTCATTTAAGACAATATCTATATCATTTATCATCTTTGAAAAAATTTCTCTATTTTCATAATTAATTATATCAATAGTAGATAATGCTCTAATTCTTTTTTTAATATATTTTGTCATTTCTGAATCTAAATTAAAAATATCAAGAAGTTCTTTTATTAAATTTAGTTTAGACTTAAATTTAAGATCAATTCCACTAATAGAATCATTTAATCCTAAAATAACTTTATTTATATTATGATGGTTAACTGCACTAAATATTCCAAATGAAAAAGTATTAAATAAAAAATATAAGAATTTACTACCATCTGTTGTCGGTAATAAATCATTCTTACTTTTTATTAGATTATTCAAATTTATTTCAGCAGTTTCTGTTGAATTATTTATATTTTTAGTTTCTGACATTATGGGTATTATATATTATAAATATATTTAATTATAACATAAATAAAATGTTGTTTTTATTCAATTTCATATAGTTATTTTAGATAATTATATCTTTATATATTCATTTACATAAATATAAATATATAAATTATATTAAGTAGTGTTTTATATAAAAGAGGCTTATAGTGAAAAAAAAATTTTTAATACCTTTGGTTTTAACACCAATAATTGCTATACCATCTATTATATCTATCGCACTAGTTTCTTCATATCATAATCAAGAATTGAAAAAAGAAATTAAAAAAACTAATGCAGAAACTATTGATCCAATCACATCAATAATTCCAATTATATTAGCAGGAGGGATTCCAATTCTTGCAATAATTATCTTAATTCCTATTTTTATGCACTTAGTTAAAAGAAAAAAAGATAAATCAGATCCTAATTCATCAATTAAAAAAAATAAAACATCAGAAAAAGAACTTAATATTAATAAAATGAATTTAAGTACACCAAATGCATCAATTATACCAAGTTCACCAATTCTAACAAGTGTAATAGAAACTCAAGAATTTGATATTAATATAGACGATATATCGATAGAACCATCTGTTGATAAAAAACCAAAAAGTATTTTTGATCTAAAAAATATCTTTAAAGCAAAAGAAAAAGAAAAAGAGAATGTTTTAAAAATTAAACCAGGAAATAGTAAAGAAGTTCTTGAAATTAATAAATCTGGAAATAAATATTCATTTGAAACAGTTCTTTTCAAAAAAGCATCTACTTTAGTTGAAGAAACAATGGAAACAATTGATAATTTTATTATGGATAATTTAAATATTAAACAAGTTAAAAATTATAAATCGATTATTAATAGTATTGATTCAATTGATATTGAAGGAAAACAAACTTTGACTAAAGGTTATAATATGTGTCAAAAGTTTTCAAAATCAAAAAATGAAGACCTTTCTTTCTTAAATAAAGAATGATTAGATGAATTAAATTATATTTCATCTAAAATTGTTAAAATAACTGAAGAAAACTAATTTCGTGGGCACTAATAAATTTAAACAAAAGTTACTTAAGACCCCTTTATCACTTGTAAGTGTTGGTCTTGGTATCTCTTCTTTTGGAAATATAACTGAACTAGTAGCATCTGATTTTACAAAAGATATAATCGACTATAATGATATTAATAACCATATCTTCCAAATAATATGTATGATTATTACTTTTTTAATTTTAATTTTAATGGTCATAAGAATTTTTGTAAGTTTTGATAATTTTAAAAAAGAACTAGCTGATCCAATATTATGTAGTTTTTTATCATCTATTCCAGTTGCTGGAACAATACTATCTGGCTTTGTTGCCTCAATTCCGACCTTTTATAATAACTTATTATTACCAACAGTTAATGCTGCAACCATCATTGGTGCCATCATGTTGATAATTTCCTTTTTATTTTATCTCTTAATTTTGGTTTCCTTCTTTTATTTCTCGTTTAATAAACATAATTTGAAAAAAAATTATACTTATTGAGCTGTACCTGTAGTTTCACTAATAGTTTTATCAATAGTAAGTGGTAATTTTCCTGAAGAAATATTGCCAAAAATTTTATTTGAAATAATTTGATACTTTGGTGTTTCTGCATTTATTATTTTTATTCCATATATTTTATATAAAACTACTTTTGATGAAAACATTGAAAAAGATAGAATTCCTGCAATTGCAAGTTTAGCTGCACCAAGTTCAATAACATTAATGGGCTTTATTAGTGTTTTTACATTTAATGGGCAACCTATTCCTGGCTATAATGAATCGTTTGTTGTTAGTGTTATTTTAATTTTTATTATGATTTCTTTTGCACTTTGATTATTTTTACTTTTAAGTTTATTTAAAATATTTCAAACAAAGTTTAATTCATCTTATTCAGCACTAGCACTTCCTTCAACAATTGCTCCTATTGCAATGTTTAATAGTCATATCTTTTTCAGATCATATGGATCTAGTGAAGCTATTTCAAATCTATTTTTAGCAATTGCTTTTGTTCAAGTAGTATTAGCATTTATTATTATGGTTTATCTAGTAGTAAGGTTTTCTATATCTATTCCAAAATGAATAAAATTAGAACCTGTTATAAAAAGTTAATTTTTATGAATATTACTTTTAATATTTTATTATTAATTAAATAAATAATTTTTGGAGATTTAATGATTACTTTATGTTTTATATTATTTGGTAGTGCTGATTTTAACATTCAAAAATTAAAACTAAATTTTGATAATAAATTTAAATATCTAATTTCTTATAACGAAAGAGATAAAAGTGAATATTTAAAATTTATTGAATCAGATTTCATTAAAGATAATAAAAATATTCATGTTTATTTAGGTAATAAAGTTTATTGAGGTCATATTTCTATTGTTGATTCAATGGTAAATATTATTAATAAAGCAAAAGAAATATTTAATACAAAATACGCTTTTATAATTGATGGTAAATCAGTTTTAATAAGAGATTATGACTATATTTTAAATAAGCTTGAAAGTGATGAGAATATCAATTTTTTTGATTGAAATCAAAATTGAAGAACAAATTATAAAATAATTAATAAAAAAGATAAATTCCACCATTACTCTAATAATATGACAAATCTTTTTTATGCTTTTAGAGACTATGATTTTAGTAATGTAAGTGGAATAAAACGTCTTAAGAAAATTATTAAGTTAGCTAAAAAAAATAAAAAAGAATATTTAAAAAATCTTTGAAAAGAAAAAAAATATTCTGAATATTTTTCAATTAAAAGAAAAGACTTAAAGACTTTTAGTAAAATATTTTCAATTTATTTTATCCTTCTAAATGATAACTTTTGAATAAATGAATATCACGGTTATGATATTAAAATATTCCTTGGAAAAGAAAGTTTAAACATAGAAAAAAAAGAAATATTAGATAAGTGTTATATAAGTTCAGGATTTAATATTTCTGGTAATTTAAATTATTTATATGACTTTGTTAACTCAAGTATTTTTAAAAAAAATTATGAAAAATTAAAAAATATTTGAGCACCAGAAGAAAGCATTTTTTCAGTAGCATATGCTGAATATAATAAAAATTCAGAAAATGAAAAATCATATGCTGCTATTCTAAGAGATTTTAGAGTTTTCTTTAAAAGTAAAAAAAATGAAGATATGGAAAAAATACTTTTTAATGAATCAGATCCTAATGACGGTTACTACTTTTTTTATAGACAAATAACTAATGAAAAAGAGTTAAATCGTGTTGACAATTTTTTGAATAGAAATAAAAAAAGATTAAAATAATTTAAATAAGAGATAGGAGATTTAATGATTACTTTATGTTTTATATTATTTGGTGATGCTGATTTTAACATCCAAAGATTAAAAATAAATTTTGATCAAAGATTTAAATATCTAATTTCTTATAATGGTCGAGATGAAAGTGAATATTTAAAATTTATTGAATCAGATTTCATTAAAGATAATAAAAATATTCATGTTTATTTAGGTAATAAAGTTTATTGAGGTCATATTTCTATTGTTGATTCAATGGTAAATATTATTAATAAAGCAAAAGAAATATTTAATACAAAATACGCTTTTATAATTGACGGAAAATCAATTTTAATAAAAGATTATGACTATATTTTAAATAAGCTTGAAAGTAATGAGAATATCAATTTTTTTGATTTAAATCAAAACTGAAGAACAATCCATCAAAACAAGAAAAATCCTTATTTTCATCGTCGTCGGAATATGTTCACATTATTCTATCTATTTAGAAACTCTGAATTAGATGATGCTATTGGCTGAGATAGAATGCGAAAAATTATTAAAATTGCAAAAAGAAACAAGAAAGAATATTTAAAAAATCTTTGAAAAGAAAAGAAATATTCTGAATACTTTTCAATTAAAAAAGAATATTTAAAATCATTCAGTAGAATTTTTTCACACAATTATATAATTTCACCAAGTAACTATTGAACAACAGAATATTTTGGTTGTGATCCTAAAATATTTTTTTGGAAAGAAGTTATAACAGATAATGATAAAGATATTATAAAAAAATTGTTCCAAGTTATTGGTTTTAATATTTCTGGAAATTTGAATTCTTTACATGATTTTATAAACTCAAGTATTTTTAAAAAAAATTATGAAATATTTAAAAATATGGCTTGTCCAGAAGAATCTATTTTTTATGTTGCATATACTGAATATAATAAAAATTGAGAAAATGAAAAATCATATTCATATACTTTTAGAAATTCTGTTAGAAATTTAAATAATTATCATCTAAATAGAGAGATTAAAAATGTTATTTTAAATGAATCAGATCCTAATGACGGTTATTACTTTTTTTATACACAAATAACTAATGAAAAAGAATTAAATTATATCGATAATTTTCTAAATAAAACCAACAAATATTAAAATAAGAGATAGGAGATTTAATGATTACTTTATGTTCAATAGTATTTGGAGATGCTGATTTTAATATTCAAAAATTAAAACTAAATTTTGATCAAAGATTTAAATATTTAATTTCTTATAATGGTCGAGATGAAGTTGAATATTTAAAATTCATAGAATCAGATTTCATTAAAAATAATGAAAATATTCATGCTTATCTAAGTAATAAAGTTTATTGAGGCCATATTTCTATTGTCGATTCAATGGTGACTGTTATTAATAAAGCAAAAGAAATATTTAATACAAAGTACGCTTTTATAATTGATGGTAAATCAGTTTTAATAAGAGATTATGACTATATTTTAAATAAACTTGAAAGTGATGAGAATATCAATTTTTTTGATTTTAATCAAAATTGAAAAACAATTAATCAAAATAAGAAAAATCGTTATTTCCATAGACCACGTAATATATTCACTTTATTCTATGTATTTAGAAACTATGATTTAAATAATTCTGTTGGTTGGGATTGAATAAGAAATGTTGTTAAACTTGCAAAGAAAAATAAAAAAGAATATTTAAAAAATCTTTGAAAAGAAAAGAAATATTCTGAATACTTTTCAATTAAAAAAGAATATTTAAAATCATTTAGTAGAATTTTTTCACCTTATTACATAATTTCACCAAGTAATTATTGAACAACAGAATATTTTGGTTGTGATCCTAAAATGTTTTTTGGAAAAGAAGTTTTAACAGAAGATGATAAAGAGATAATGAGTAAATGTCATTTAATTTTTGGTTTGAATCTTTCTGGTGATTTGAATTATCTATGTGATTTTGTTAACTCAAATATTTTTTTAAAAAATTATGAAAAATTTAAAAAAGTTGTTGGTCCAGAAGAATCTATCTTTTCTGTAGCATATACTGAATATAATAAAAATTGAGAAAATGAAAAATCATATACATCTACTTTTAGAAATTCTATTAGGAATTCTAATACTAATTTTAAAAATAAAGAGATAAGGAATGTCATTTTAAATGAGATTGATCCTAATTATGGTTATTACTTTTTCTATAGAGAAATAACTAATCAAAAACAATTAGATGAAATAAAATTTTCCTAATTTTAAATAAAAATAAATTAAAATTATAATACATATTACTAAGTGAAGAATAAAATGAAAACTGAATTTAAAAAAATTAAGCAATCTAATGTTATTGCTATTGGCGGCATGATTGCTTCTGGTAAAACAACTTTAATGCATAATTTAGCAAAAAGATTAAATTGTGAGCTTATTGATGAAATTGATCCTAATGATGAAATACAAAATGTTCTTTTAAAAGCGCTATATGAAAAAAAGAATGAAGTAGAACCAGCTGTTTTTCAACTTTATTTTTTCTTAACAAGATTTGAAAATTATAAAAGAGCTACAAAGGATGACAGTTTATTTTTAGTAGATAGAACAGTTTTTGAGGATCGTTTATTCGCTCATAGAAATATGGCAAAAGACCCTGTTACGTTTGGTTTTTATGATGTCTTATGAACTAATAAAATTCATGAATTAATTTATTCTGTTGGAATTCCTAAACTATATATAATCATTGATATTGAATGAGATCTTTTCAAAGAGAGATTGTTTGAAAGAGATAGAAATATTGAAACTGATAATTATAAAATTAATGAAGATTATTTCAAAAATTTATGAGAAGGGTATACTGATTATTTAGTCCAAATTTGTAAAACTTACGGAATTAATTATATTGTTGTTAGCGCAAGTGATGAACAAGATGCTAAATTGGATAAAATAATTGATTATTTAAATGCCTAAATATAAAAACTATTTTATTATTAATATGATTTTTATTGCATTTTATTATTAATTATATTAAAATAATAAATGTTTATTTTATAAATGGCCATATAGCTCAGCGGTAGAGCAACCGGCTGTTAACCGGTTGGTCGCAAGTTCGATCCTTGCTGTGGCCGCCATGGCTCGTTGGTGAAGCGACTCAACACACACGCCTTTCACGCGTGCACTCACGGGTTTGAATCCCGTACGAGTCACCATTTTAAAAAAAACAAACATATAGAAAAGAATTCTTTCTTTTTGTGGAGTGTTAGCTCAGTTGGGAGAGCAATTGCCTTACAAGCAATAGGTCGGGGGTTCGAGCCCCTCACACTCCACCATTTTGCCGTCGTGGCTCAATGGCAGAGCAACTGACTTGTAATCAGTAGGTTGTAGGTTCGACTCCTATCGACGGCACCATATTATTAATTAATAAAAACCTTTATATGCACTTGTGGCGGAATGGCAGACGCGCTAGACTTAGGATCTAGTTCCTCGCGGAGTGGGAGTTCAAGTCTCTTCAAGTGCACCATTTTAAATAATAAAAAAGAACAGAATTGCTTCTGTTCTTTTTTATTATCAATCTTTCATTAAATCTTTTTTCTTTATTTTTTCTAATTAATTTATTAAAATATATTTTAATAAAGGAATTTAGATGGGTTTAAAAAAAGATTTTTCTATTAAAAATATCTTTGAAAAAGATAAAGAAACAGTTTTCTTTGATCTTGAAATGGATAAATATCATTTACTACAAATCGGTGCTATCAAAGTTAAGAACGATGAAGTTATTGATAAAATTTCGATGTCTTGTTTTAATAGAAAAAAATTAACAACATTTATTAAATACTTTTTAGGTATTAATGACCAAAGTCATTTAAAAGAATCTGATTGAGAAATCTATGAAGAGTTTCATAGATTCTGCCTATCAAGTGATTATATAGTTAACTTTGGTAATTGAGATGATCATTTCATTAAGCTATTAAGATATAAAAACTCTCATAAAATATCAACTATAACAAATAAGAAATTAGAATTCATTGATATTGATGAAGATGTTCTTTGAAAGAAATATAGAGTAAGAATTTCATTAGATGGTTGATCTAATATTTTTACTGCTGAAAATAATCAAACGCATGATGCTTTATTTGATTCTTATAAGCTTTATAATGTTACTAAAAAATTTATTGAGAATGAAAGCCTTGATTTAACCGAAAAAATATTTTTAGAGTCTACTAGACCCAGAAGAACAATTAACAACATAAAAGAGTTCCCTGAGCTTACATTAGACCAAATCAAACAAAATGATTTAGAAAATATTAAAAAAATAACTTTTATTAACTATAAAAGCTCAACTAATCACCTATCACCTGATCATGATAATGATGAATCAAATACAATTGATAGAGAAAAGACTATTAAAATTAATATTATCGATGTTAACCTAAATGGAGAAATTACAAAAAATATTAAAGAAGAATTTGTTCTAATGGGTGAAAATATTTACAATGAAGAAAGAGAAATAAAAAGTATTATCATTAGTGAAAATGTATTAGCTGATTTAGAACATACATTAATAATTAGTGATCACTTCAATAAAGATATTGCTCAAGCTTACTTTACTGAAAAGAAAGATTTGTTTCTTTTCCATAGAATTAATTTAATAAAATTAAGAGCTTATTTTAAATGAGCTAATAAAGAAGATGTTTCTCTAGAAGATGAAGAATCTATTAAAAAATTCATTGATTGATCTTTAATAATAGTTAATAAATTTATAAAAAAATCTTAGATTAAAATCTAAGTTTTTTTTTTTATAAATTTATTACATACTTATATAAAATATTATCAATTATTTATTCAACTAAATTTTCTCAATTTTCTCAATTATTTTATTTATTTTAAAATCTTTTATTTTATTTTCTAATGTTTTAAAATGTGTTTCTTTAATTAAATTTGCTGCATTTTTTATAGATGATACACTGTTAGCTGCCTTATCAACTTCTTTTTCAATTATATCAAGTTGAGTTCCAATATGTTTAAAACATTTATTAAGAATATCATCTTTCATTTTATCAAAACTATCTAAAATTTCTTTTTTATCTTTTAATTCAATGTTAATTCTATTAATTTCCTTCTTTTTAATTGCGAAGTTTTTAATTAATGTTAAAAACGTTAAAAAGTATTCAGGTCTTATAATAAATATATTTTCAAATTTTTGTGCTTTTTGAATAACAAATTTTTTATCTCACTCTAATTCAGTAACTAAAAGTCCGTATTCAGCTTTGTTATTTATTTTATCTTTATTTAATTTTTCTAAAAAATCTTTATTTTTCTTTTTGTTTTTTTCATCAGTACTATTTAGTTCAGTTTTCATTTCTAAAATAACACTCGAAAGCTCTAAATTATCATTCTCTCTATCAAAAACTTTAAAAATAAAATCAGGTTTTGATCCATTAATAGAATCATTAGTTTTTTCAAAACTACAATCATCATTATTTATTGAAAGAATTTTTTTATATTCTTCTTCACATCAAACTTCCAACTCTTCACCTATTTTTTTAATATTACCATTATCTCTACTTTTAAGTTTTTCATCAAATTCAAACTTTAATTCATCTTTTTCTTTATTTAATTGAGTTAATTCTATTTGTTTTTGTTTTTCAAATTCTTCTTTATTTTTTAAAATTAATGTTTCATTATTTGCTTTTTCAAGCGCTATTTTATTATCTACTTCTTTATTTTGATCTTTAAGAACTTCAATTTCTTTATTTAATTGAGTTAATTCTATTTGTTTTTGTTTTTCAAAAACATTAATATTTTTTAGTTTATTAATTTCAAATTCTTGATTTAAATTTTCTTTTAATTGTTTTATTTTATCTTCACTTTTTTTAATTGATTCATCATTAATTATTTTATTTAATTGTGTTGATATATTTGTTGCATCAAAAAAATTTTCGATATTATTTAAACAAATAATATCCCCTATTTCACCATTTTCTATTAATTCAAATTCTAATTTTTCACTATTATGAATTTTAACCTTTATATTTTTCATTTTTTTCCTTTAGTCTGTGTTTGATAATTATTTCATATTATTTTTCTTTAATTTATATAAAATATTATTAATTTTTTTATATTAAGAATTCTAATTTAGATCTTAAATATTTTATTCTTCTACATTTTGTATTTTCAGTATCTTTTAAAAAATAAATATGTTCAATTATATTTATTTTTAATAATTGAGCCAAACTAATTAAACCAAAACTAACTTTATCTAATTCTATTTTTTCATCTTCACTTAATATTTCATTTTTATTACGATGACAAGTGCAAAAATGATCTTTATGAGGATGATAATCATTTTCATTTAAGTCATTTTTAATATCTATGATTCTATCATCTTCATATTTAACAGAAAAAATATATTTTAATAAACTATCACCTGGGTTAATAAATTCTAATTCTAAATTTCATTTTTTAGAACTTATGTCTTCTTCAAATTTTTCTTCTTCTTTTTTTATAATAATATTGAATTGGTTACTTGAATAATATAATTTATTAGAGAAATGCATACTAGAATAAAAACCTCAAAGTCCAAATTTATCATGTTCTGGGCATAAATTAATATAAAAATTTTCTATATTTCTAAAATCTGTAGAAATATGTGTAACACCATGATTTATTTCTAATATTTTAAGTCGCTCTATTATTGGATTAATAATATCTAACTTTCTATTTATTTTGCCCCAAATATTAAAAATTTCTTCAATTTATTCAATTTCTAACTTTTCAAGTTCTTTTCTTAAACTGGCTGTAGAGATTTTATCTATATCATCTCAATTATCTTCAAATTTATCAAAAAATTTTTTAACAGATTGATAAATTATGTTGTTATTTTTAAATATTTTAACTATATTACTAGAATAGTCAAAAGAACCATCACGGCTATATTTTGATTTTGGAACTAAAATACCATATCTATCAGAAACATTTTTTATTTCATTTCAAGTTTTTAAAATTAGTTCTTTTTTAATAATTTGATCATTATTAACGTCTTTATTTTTTTTTATTTTTCTATCTTTAATAGAAAAATAGATAGGTATTACTATACTTACTATACTGACTATTAAACCAAATATTCAAAAAAATATTTCAACAGAATTTTCCATAAGATATATACTCCTAAAAATATTATATTAGTTAAAAAATTATTTTTAATATTAGATTAATTTAAATTATTTAATAAATAATATTCCTATTAAAATCATAAAAATTTATCAATTGATATTTCGTAATATTGAAGAATTTATAAAAAAAACTTAGATCCTATGTCTAAGTTTTTTATAACGATGAAGAAGGATTATTTTTAATATATTCTTTTTTAATCATGTTTCTAATTTTAGTTATTTCTGTTTTATTTGTCTGACCCACAATTTTATAATTATTTAAAGCTTTATTAAAATCTTCAAGAGTATATTCTCAAGCTTTATATCTATCTCATTTTTTATAATTATTATGATTTTCAATTTGACACATAACTCTTAATAAATTAGTTCTGAAATTTTCTTCTTTGTATCATTCACCTATTTGGTTTCATCTAATATCATATAGAGCTTGATATTTATCATCACATTCAATTTTAATACCCATATCTATTATTACTTTGTACATTCCTGTATTGATAATATGATATTTATATAATTTAGGTAAATAATCATAAAGTTTTTCATAACGATTCATTAGTTCATATCTACTAACTTCTTTATTGTTTCTTTTTAATACTTGAATCTTTCTATTCTCTACAGCTGAACCAAAAGGACATGATATACAACCAAGTCTTTTAAATCTTAAATCTTGTTTATCTCAATCTAAGTTATGATCAAAATTATAAGCTTCATTAATTTCTAATTTTTCTTGTTTTATATATTTTCAAACATCTTTTTCGTTTCAAATAGATAACGGTCTACTCATAGGTTTTTTATTGTTAAAGACGTTACATCCACTATCAACTCATGATTTTTTTCTCATTGCAGATTCATCTGCCATTGTTCCAATAAAACTAGGTCTATTATCTTTTTTTAATCCACCTTTTACATAAGTGCAACATTTTTCTGAAAAAGTATAAGAACCAGATAAAGTGTTTTTTGGAAAATAATCTTGATATTCAACTGGGATTTCAGGGAATTTCAACATCTCATCATCAAGTAAAAATAGTTTTTCTTTATTTAATTTGAAATAGATTGTACTTTCAATATTAAAAATTCAATTAGTTAATCCGCTTTTAGTTTTAGAATTCTTTATTCTATTAAATAAAACAGAAGTTTGTTTTGAAAATATAGGATAACCTTTTTCATCAAGAATTTGGTTTCAAGGCATCTTAGGAGGTTTGATCAATAATTCTTTTATATGTTCATTTTCTTCTTGATATTTTTGACAAGTATCTTTGATAAATTTTAAAGTTGATGGAAAGGTAATCTCAACTGCATAAGCAGGTATTAAGTATATTTCTGATTTAATTTCTTTATGAACTTCATTAACAAGGTGAAATAAAATAGTAGAATCCTTACCACCACTAAAAGAGACAGTTATTTCCTCATATTTATTTTCTTCAGCTCATATAAAAAATTCTTTTATTTTCTTTTTTGCCCAAACGATTTTATCGTTTAAAGGCATAAATTTATTTAATTCACTAAAATGAATTCTTCTATTCTCACTATTTTGACTATTCTCAAACATAAAAATTATTTTATTACAAGATCTATAAAATAAAAAGCAACTAAAGTTGCTTTTCTTTCTGATCTCTATTTTAAATAGTTTTTAAGATTTTCTAGTGAAATAAGTTCTGAATCTGTAGCATTAATTATTAAATCAGCGTCTTTCATAGCATTTCACTCACTAATATCTATTTTAGGTAAATTTTTATCATCAAATAGATAAACTTTAGCATTTGTTATATTAACAGAGTATCTATTCAGAATATCATTTTTAGAATTAGCATTGATATCCATTCATTTTTTCTTTTTTTCCATTAATAAAGAAGGAAGAGGATTTAACATTTCATATAAATCTAGAATTGTATTGCCTTCTTTTAAACATGTAAATTTAACTATAACTAATTTTTTATTTTTAGATTCATTATATTGTCTAAGACTCATAATGAATTGATTGCCCTTTTTTGTAGCAGATTTAACTTCTATAAATGTATCATTATGCTTAAAATCATATAGTTCATTATCTAGTAAACGTAAATCATTTTTGAAGTTAATATTTAATATTTCTTGACCCTTAATCATAAATAAGGCTTCAGCTATATCCCCAATTATTTTTTTCCCAATATCTTTTTGGAATTTTAATTTAGAAAAATATTGAATTATTTTTTCAAAAGAAGCCTGAATTGATTTATTTTCTTTTTCTAATATTTTATTAATTTCCACACAAATATTTTTTAAAAAATCAATGTTAAAAACATCTTTATCAAAAGAAAAATAGTGAGCTAAAATAGTTTTATTAGTTTTATGATTTGTTATTTCATATTCACCTTTATATTCAATATAGTCATATTTTATTTTCTCTAGATCGCCTAAATGTATATTATAGTGATCTTTATTTGAAACAAATAATCCATAATTACCATCTTTATCTATGATATCTATAATTCAATTATTTTGATTTTCCACTGTTTGTACCTCTAACTGTCCCTAATTCTTTATCTATTCTTATTAATTCTGATTCTAGAAAGGGAATATTTTTAATCTCTCCTTCTTGAAAAAGATCAATATATTTTCCACATTTTTCAAGAGCATTAAATATTTTTCTATCCATTAAAATTTTCATATGTTTCACACGATATTCTTCTCTATATCCAAATCATCTACATCTTTGTAGTAAAGTATCAACATGAACAGCATCACTCGGTGTGTTTAAAAATAACTCAACCATTAAATTTTCGAATGTGTTACCTCTTGAAAGTAAATGACCACCAATAATTATTTTATATGTCTTATTACCTATTTCTTTATTTTCAGAGTTCAAGACCACTATTTCTATTTCATTAGTATATTTTTTTACAAATTCATTAAATTTATCTTTATCAATCAATAATTTTTTTAGATAATTATCATAGAAAATATTAGGAATTTCTTTCATTGATCTAATTATTTTAAAACAATTTATTTCTATTTTCTCTTGTTTTTTTGTCTCTAAAAATCAATTTATTAATAAATCAGAATTAATATTTTTTAATTCTGATTTATCCTTTTGTTCAAAATATAAATTATATGAAGCTATAAAATGTGTGATTATCGAATTTCTTAATATTACGTGTTGTAAATTATCATTAGAATCAATATCATTTTCTAAATAAATGTTATATATAGTTTCTCTTTTTTCATTAAAATAATTTCAACCAGTATAGCCATTACTTGGCTTTCATGAAATTATTTTTTTAGCTTTTAAAGAAATAGAATTACTGCTTAAAATATTACCATACGGGGTTGCAGTAACTTGTAATAATTTTTTTGAATTATGAAATCTATTAAATAAATTTTCAATTGATGTATATAATACACTTGGTTTTTCTATTTTATCTGTATTTATTGACCCAAAATCTACCTCATCATCAATTATTAAAATTTTTTTATCTTTTAAAACAAGACTTTCAAAAATATTTCTCCTAAGATTATCTATAGTTTTTGAATTTTTAAGAATATTGAATAATACTGGTATATTTTTATTGAATGATTTATCAGAATATTTCATACCTAGTATTTTTAATTTTCCTGATGTTGTATATTCTATTAGATCTTTTTCTAATCTTATTTGTGTTTGATTAAGTAAAAGATTAGTATTTCCACCAAGATAAATAATATAGTCATATTTTAATTCAATAGCAATTCTAATTATTTCTATTATTTTCTTTGTTTTTCCTGATTGAACTTGTCCAATACATAAAATAATTTCTTCTTCATCTGATTCTAAAATATTTCAAAAATTATATTCTTTATCAGTTAATATTTCTTTTCTAATTATTTTTTTACCAAGATCTCACATTTTGTTACCTAACTATTTTTTTTATAATATGAAGCGATTTCATTAAATGTTGTTATAAAATCTTTGGTCTCCATATCATTCCTTATACTAACTTCATTTGAAATGGTCATAATAACAATAATCGGATAAATTATCTTTCCTTTTATATTTGTTTCTCCATTTTTTAAAAGTGGTTTTCAAAAGGAATGATCATTATTGAATCAAACTGTAATTATTTTTTCATCATCATTTCTTTCAATTTTTATTAAATCATCACCTAATTTATTATCTTCATATATCCTTGCTTCATATTCAATTTCATAAATAAAAAATTTAAAAAAATTGTTTCCATTTTCATCCTCATTAATTGAAGAACTAATATCAGGCAAATGATTATATACATCATCTTTGATAACTTTTAATTCATCACTAGTAGATTTTTCATTTTTTTCATTTGTAGTATTTTCAGATAATTCTAAAATATATTTTAGAATACCTCTTAATGATTTGTAAAAAACCTCAGTTTGATCTTGAAGTGAAATTTCTGAACTTTGTCCTCCCAGATTATTATCAGTTCATGATCAATCAAATTTAGATTTATTTTTATCAGGTTCTTCAATATCTGTTAAATTTATTTCCCCATATACCCATACACGAGTAGGATCTTTTGATTTTGTAAACATAAGATTAGTACATTGTTCATTATTTGGTCCATGATTAATTGCTCTATCAATATGATATGTAGTTAATCCACAATACTTTTCTTTTGAAAATCCTTTTTTATTTTTTTGAAAATCCCCCCCTAATATCCCAAATTTAATTTTTGTATCTTTACCATTAATATGTATTGATTTTTCAAAAATAAGATTTTCATTTTTCATAAATTTTTCATATGCTTCTATTCTTAAATCTAAAAAATCATCTATATCTTCATCATCAAGATTCTCTTTTGTCCGACTGTTAGAATATTTACTATCGAAATAATTAGTATTAAAATAAATCTTTAATCTATCTTTTTTTTTGGATTCATCTTCCATATATTCAATTTCTTTTAATTCAATCAGTTCCTTTTGAATTGATGACTTTACTTTAATAATTTTTTTTAATAAAATTTCTTTTTTTCTATCTTTTTTATAAAGTAAAAATTCATTGAAATTAAATGGAATATTTTCAAATCTTTCAATAAACCAAACTCCATTTTTTTCACTTTTTTCATCACCATTATTATATGAGAGAGATATTTTTAATCCTTCTTGGATTAATCTTGAATATCTTCATCCTAATGCATCTTTTATTTTTTCAAATTCTGTTGTATTTATTTTTCTATTTTTATAAATATTAGAAATAATTATTTTTGTTCCAGATCCAAAATCAGAAAAAATATTTTCATTTGTCTCTAATGCTTCTACTTCCACTGCTTCTGACATTTTTTTCGTTGTTGTTTTAAAATCAATAAAGTATGTTTTTTCATCTTTCTTTTTACTATAAACAAAACCATCTTTTCCAAATCAAAAGATACCTAATTTCATTCCTATTCCATACTGATTATAATCACCTATTCCCTTACCTTCTGTATTATTAGGTTGCATAGCATCTAATAATTTATGCATACTCATACCATTTGCATTATCAGTAATAGTTATTTTTTTATTATCATTATTAGTATAGTCAATCTCTATATTAATTATTAGGCCATCTACAGGGTTATTAGGGTTTTCATTTTTATATGAAGAAATAGAGTTGTCAATAAATTCTGATAAAGCTAGTCAATAATTACTTTTTTCGTTATAAAAAGCTCTTATTGAATCATAAGTTGCTACAAGTTTTTTTTTATTATCCATAATCTCAGTTCCTTCATGAACGATCTACAAAATTATATAGAACACTATGGAATATAAAAACCAACAATAGTTGTTCTATAATTATGATCAAAAGAAACTAAAGAATAAAATATGGAAAAAAATGAAAAACAAGTCAAAAACCATCGGGGGGGGGGGGTTATAAGCAACATCTTCCCAATACCAAATTATTTATCCCTGAATTAAGAAAAAATTTACTTGATTTAACCATAGAAGATTTTATTTTTCAAATGGGTTGAAATAATGTGCAATTTTATCAAAAAATAATCAATGGATATTATGATAAAAATAATGAAAGAAAATATAGTATTCCCACAGTGAATATATTATTTGGCGGAATTAGTCATGCTATTTATAATTTTGATAATTGAAAAAATAAAGAAAAAGAGATTAATGATTTAATAAAAAAACATTTTTTAAATTGAGAAAAAAATAGAGTTATTGATTTTTAAAAGACAACTATAGTTGTATAATTAATTAACATGACTAATACCTTTGAATGAGAAAAATTTTTAAAAAATATCAATAAAAAAGCTCCACTAGGAAGCAAAGAATACAAAGGTTTAAAATATCCATATAAACCAGCATTATTACTATCAATAATTGATAGTGTTTCAAGTGATAAATTGTTTAATCAAGATATTGATTTAAATAATTTACACATTATTAAAAAATATTATGAATATATTACATACAACTATGAATTTTGAGATCATATTACAACCAACCATAAATCAAAACAAGTTTGAGATATTGGAATTAAAAACATTATGGTTCAAAAACAAGTATTAACAAACATATCTTCAATGCCAGCTTCTAAATTAATGACTGATAATTCTATTTTTCATTTTGATAATGAAACTAAAATAATAAGAATAAATTTAATTATTGATTCAAGTGAAATTGAAAAATATAAAAGAGAATTGATTAATGTTTGTATTCATTCATTAAGAGATAGTAATAAAAATGCATATGAATGATTAGAAGATAATAACTATAATCAATTTAAAGAATATATTCAAGAAAAAATATATAGAGAACCTTTAACTAATTCAAAAGGAAGAGGAGGTATACAACATATTTTCGCTGCTAGTATCAAAGATAGAGACGGTAAATGTATTATATGTTGTATCGATAGACCTGAATTATTACAAGCATGTCATATCAAACCTTTTTCTCAGTGTTCTAATCAAATAGAACAAGCAGATTCTAATAATGGAATCACTCTATGTGCTAATCACCATAAACTATTTGATAGAGGTTTATTTACATTTGATGAGAAATGAAATATCATAACTAATGATAAAAAATTATTAGAAGATGATTTTAATCTATTCTTCAAGCAATATGAATCTTGCTATCAGAATATTAAAAAACGATTTGGTTTTTTGAATGAATATTTAAAGTATCATAATGAGAAAATTTATAAAAATGCATAGAAAAAATAACTAATTATAAATTAGTTATTTTTTCTTCTTAAATTTAAGATATCTAAATCTTCATCTTTTACTAGACTTGGTGAATTAAATGTTCTATCAATACCCATTGAATTTTTAGGGAATGCTATTACATCTCTAATTGTTGGAGAATTAGTTAATATCATCAGTAATCTATCAATTCCAAGAGCTATACCACCATGAGGAGGAGCTCCGAACTTTAATGCTTCAAGAAAATAGCTAAAGTTATTTTCAATATCTTGATCACTTAAACCAACAGCTTTAAACATTGCTCTTTGAACTTTTTCATTATGAATTCTAATAGATCCACCACCAAGTTCATAACCATTTAAAACAAGATCATAAGCTTTTCCAGTAGCTTTTCTTTTATTGAAACTATAAAAAGTATTAATAAAAGTATCTTCAGGCATTGTAAATGGATGATGTGTTGCTTGATATTTCTTTGTTTTTGAATCATATTCAAATAAAGGTCAATCAGTTACTCATAAAAAGTTTAATTCGTCATTATTCTTAATTAGATTAAATTCATCTCTAGCAGTATTTCTAACAGCTCCAAGAGCAGTATTTACTATTTTTTCTTCATCAGCAATAAAAAGAATCACACCTTTAGATGCTTTTTCTTTTGATAACATTGTTTTACTAATTTCATCATAGTTTTTAATATTAGATTCATATCCTGATTTATTTTTGAAATAAATTCAATTTAATTCACCTGCAAAATTATCACTTGCTATTTTTTTCAAGTTTTTTAAATTTTCATTACTAACAACAACGTCAGGAATAATAATAGCTTTTATTTTTTTATCAGCATCAATTGATTCTTTAATTTTTTTAGGAAGAGTTTTAATTTTAGATATTTCAGAAGTAAAGTCTTTTATTTTTGAATCAAAACGAATATCTGGTTTATCAGTTCCATATTTACTCATAGCCTCATCATGAGTCATTGTTTTAAAAGGTGTATTTAAACTTAAACCCAATGTTGTTTTTAATGTATATTTTAAAAGCTCTTCAACTGTTAATTTAATATGTTCTTCTTTAACAAAAGACATTTCAATATCTAATTGTGTAAATTCTGGTTGTCTATCTGATCTTGAATCTTCATCTCTAAAACAACGTGCAAGTTGGTAATATCTATTCAATCCAGAAATCATTAATAATTGTTTATATATTTGAGGTGATTGAGGTAAGGCAAAAAAGTTATTTTCACCAATTCTAGTAGGAACAAGAAAATCTCTAGCTCCTTCAGGTGTTGGTTTTGCTAAAACAGGAGTTTCAACATCTATAAAATCATTTTTAGATAAAAAATTTCTCATTGCTAAAATAATATCAGATCTTAGTTTTAAATTTTTTTGAAGAATAGGTCTTCTTAAATCTAAATAACGATATTGTAATCTAACTTTTTCAAGAGCATCAGTTTCATCTTCGATTATCATTGGTGTAATTTCTGATTTATTTAAAATATTAATTTTTGTAATTAAAAGTTCAAATTCTCCATTTTTCATTTTTAAATTTGGACTTTTTCTTTGAACAACAGTGCCAATAAATTCAACAACATCTTCTCTTTTTAATTCACTTGCTTGAGTAAAAAATTCTGAATTTAAATCAATAGTTGCTTGAACTCTACCTTTAATATCTTGAACATTAATAAAGACTAGATTAGGTAATTTTCTAACAGTTTTTACTCATCCTCTAATACATATTGTTTTATTTAAAAAAGCTTTGTCAATATCTCCACAATAAATATGTTTAATCATTTTAATTACTACTTTCTAATTTCAAAAAATCAACTATTTTATCAAACTCAATACGATTTTCTGTTTTGTCTATTTGATTCTTAATAATAACATTATTATTTTTTAACTCTTCATCACCAATAATAATAATGTTATTTGATTTATATTTATCTGCAAATTTAAAATGTGTTGATAATTTATAAGTTTGATTATTAATAATTGCTTTTAAATCATTTTTTCTTAAATCATTAAGAATTTTCATTGCATGAATATGGCTTGATTCTGATAATGGTAAAATAATAGCATCAAATGAAATTTCATCTAAAAAATCAGGATTTTCTTCAAGAGTAGATATTATAATTCTTTCAATACCAAGTCCAAAACCAATACCAATAACATCAGGTCCACCAGTTTGTTCAATTAATTTATTATAACGACCACCACCAATAATTGTTGATTGACCTTTTAATATTTTTGAATTTGACATAAACTCAAAAACTATTCCATTATAATAATCTAATCCTCTAACAAGTGTTGAATTTTCAATATATTCAATTCCTGTAAAATCCATTATTTTTTTTAAATTTTCAAAGTATATTTTTTCATCTTCTGTTAAAAATTCTTTAATTTTTGGAGCATTGATTACAAATTCTTTTGATCCATCAACTTTATCATCCAAAATCCTTAAAGGATTAACATTAATTCTATTTTGTGAATCTTCAGTTAATTGTTCTTTATGTTTATCAAAATAAACATTTAAAGCATCAACTCATTTATTTCTAGATTCATTAGTACCTATATTATTTATTTCTAATTTATAGTTATTAATTTTTAATTTTTTTAAAATCGTCTTTGCTAATAAAATAACATCAACTTCATCATATAAAGTTACATTTCCAACGCATTCAATACCGAATTGATTAAATTGTCTTTGTCTTCCAGATTGTGGTCTTTCATAACGAAACATAGAACCAATATAATAAACTTTTAAAAAATTATTTGTTTTTAATAGTTTATTTTCAACAATAGCTCTAATAGTTCCAGCAGTACCTTCAGGTCTAAGAACTAAACTTCTTCCACCTTTATCAATAAAGTCATAAAATTCTTTATTAACAATATCACTAGTTTCACCAACAGATTTAATATATAAATCTTTTGATTCAAAGATAGGAGTTCTTATTTCACTAATATTAAATTCTTCAGCTGTTTCTTTTAATATTTTTTCTACTTTACTAAAAACTTTAGCATCAGTATCTATTAAATCAACAGTTCCTCGAGGTCTTTTATAGTCCATAAATGATACCTTATCCTTAAATTAACTCTCAATCATCAATAGTATTTCTAAACATTAATTCATTCATCATTTTCTCTAAATGTTGATAATTCTTAACGTATAATTCAATATCAATTATACAAGTTTTTTCTATTTTATTTTTATTTAGGAAAAATTTAGAAATATTAGCTCGGTACTTAATAAAAATATTAATTATTTTTGAAGATAAAGAAGTTGATCAAGGTGAACATATTCTTATTTTCGCTTTAAAATATCTATCTGTTTTTTTAATTCTATCAAGATTTCACTCAACAACAACTCTTTTTAATTCTTCATTATCTTCAATATCTTTACAACCAAACCTATGAATACTTAAAGTTTTATTTTCTAAAATACCAACAATATCAAGAGATGGTATTTTACTACAGCAATCTGTAATTTTAATTTGATCATATTCAATATTTTGAATTTCTCCAAATAATGATTTTTTATTAATAAATTTATGAACTAAATTTTTAACTACTTTAACAATATTTTTATCTGGATTATTTGAGAAAATATTAACAATATCTTCTATTTGAAGTCCACTAACAATTTTAATAAAGTTTTCTAGTTCTAATCCATTATATTCAACTTTAATTGTTTCTAAAATATGCTCAGAAGAAATAGTAGAATCTTTCAAGATTATTTCAGATAAGAATTTTTTAATATTTATTTTTTCAATATTATCTATTTCTTTTAATTCAGTTCTTATTAAATTTTTAGTTGTTGTTTTTTTTGTTAATTGTAATCAATATCTACTAATAGTTTTGAATTTTGAAAATTCAATAGAAATAATATCACCAGATTCAATAGTTGAATCTCAAGATACTCTCTTATTGTTTATATAAAAAGCATTTAAATATGGAAATTTTTCTTTAGAAAATTTTGAAACAAAATCAATTGCATTTGAGTTATTAGTAATAGGTAATCATACTTTGTCATTTTTATAAAAAACTTCAATAATTTTATTTTTCGAAATTTCTTTAATAGCTAATAATTTTTCATCTTGTTCAATATCATCACTTAAATAATCACTAATCATATTTTGAATTAAACGTTGAGAACGTTCTTTTTCATGAGCTTCTTTATATTTTCAATGTCCAGCAATTCCAAATTCATTTTTTATATCCATGTTTTTAGTTCTAATTTGGATTTCAATAGTTGAATCTTCAAAAATAATTGTTGTATGTATTGATTGATATAAGTTAGCTTTTGGATTAGAAATGTAATCTTTTAAATTAGATTTTACATGGTAATAATTAAGATGTATTAAGCCTAAAACAGCATAACAATCCATAATATCATCTACAATAATTCTAACACCAAATAAATCTGTGCAATTGATTGCATTAGTCTCAAATTCATTTTTTAAATAAGTAGAATAAACACCTTTTATTCTTTTTCTTATTTCATAATTAATCGAATTATTATTTAATATTTTTTCAATATTTTCAACAGTTGATTCAAATTTTTCACCTTTTAATTCTATTTCAGCATTAACAGTTTCAGTTAACTGATTATATTTTTTTTGGTGTAAAACTTTAAAACAAATATTTAATAGTTCTGTCTTGATTGAAAACAGACCTAACCTTCCAGCGATATTAGCATATATTTCAAGAGTTTCTCTTGCTATTCTTTTTTGTTTTTCAGGTTTTAAATGCTCAATAGTTTTCATATTGTGCAATCTATCTGCTATTTTAATGATAATTGCTCTTATGTCAATTGAAATTGACATAAAAACTTGAATAATATAATCATTTTTATCTTTAGATTTATAGTCTTCAACACCTCTGTTTATTTTTGAAATATTTGAAACTTTTGTAACAAGAACTACAAGTTGTGCAACATCATCATTAAATTGTTTTTTAATTTCTTCTTCTGTACATTCTGTATCTTCAAGAACATCATGAAGAATAGCAGCTGATATCGAATTAGTATCTAAATATAGTTCTACTAATAATATAGCAACAGCTATAGGATGAATAATATAAGGTTCACCAGATTTTCTAAGTTGTTTATCATGTTTTTCAGTAGCAAAATCTACTGCTTTTTCAACTAATTTAATTTCTGATTCTGAATAATTAAAATCAGTCATTTTTTTAAGTAATTCTTCTTTTTTAGTTTTAATCATAGAGTCTCATCATAAATTTTTATTTAACAATTTTTTATATAATTATATATAATTAATTATTATGTTTTTGAAAAAAAGTAAAAAAACAGCCTCAAATATATGAAAAAAAATATTGGGTTGATCTTCAATTTCACTTTTAATGCTAGGTGGATTATCAGGAGTAGCAGTTTCTGGTTATTATATGAATCAAGATTCCCACTTGGGTTCTGATTTTGGTTCTGGAACATCCTTTGATATTCAGCTATCATTAGATGGTTTTTCAACACCTGAATCACAAGATAAAGTAATTAAAGAATCAGCAGATGCGTTAGAAAAAATATTAAATAATCTAGGTTTATCACAAGTATTAGTTAATACAGGTAAATCTAATATTAAAAATAATCAAACAGGTAATGTAGATAAACAATTTGGTATTTTAAGTGCTAGTTTTGATACATCTAGTGAAATTTTTGGATTATTAGATATTGAAGAATCTGATAATGATATTGTTAATAATTTTAAAATATATACTAAAGCTTTAAATAGTTATAATGTTGAACTTGAAAATATCGGGATTGATTATGTTGGTACAAATAGTAAACCTACTGGTAGAACTAATGGAGCTACTGGAATAATAGAAGGTGAAGTAAATCCAATTAATTCTTATGTTTTAAATGATGATAAAAATTATAAATCATTAGAAATTAATGAAGGTAAATACTATACATCAAAAAATGAACTTGTTAATATTGGTCAAGCTATTCAAATAGATTTACCTCAAATAGACTCAGCACCTAAAAAAGTTTTTGAAACAAGTAATTTTGTTAAAGATAAAAATCTTTATGATGAATCAATAATTCCTCCAGAACCTCCACCTGAAGCAATAAAAACAACTACTGGTGAAGGTGAAACTACTCCAGATTTAACTAATGCTTTTCAAACTACTCAATCTTGACTTCTTTGAAAAGATAAATCTTCTTTTGTTAATAAATTAAATAATTTAACATTTGCAAGTTTATATAATGAATATGCAAATGGTAGAAGAACTGATATTGGTGAATCAAATGTTACTGACCAACGTTGATTTATTATTCCTGAAGTTAATGGAAAAATCAATACTTATTTAAAATCACTTAATACTGTTGAAAAATTATTTGTTGAATTTGTTGGTGATCCAGTTTATTCTAATTTAATAATTACAGAAGATAATATGATGAAAATATTATATGAATTCTATAATTCAGAAATATTTGCACCTAATAATTCATATAAAGTAGATATAGCAACAAATCCACCGACTAATAAGCAATATTCAGCATCAATTATTAATGGTTGATATTTTCTTGAAAGTGATAATAGAGATTTAGATGATCTTTTTGGTACATCTTTATATGGAATAATTGATTATAGAAATTACGATGATTATTTCTTTAATAATGATAATATTGTTATTCAAAATGCAGATGAACCAATTCTTGAATTTGATGATACATCAATTAGAATAAAACCAGATGCTAAAGTTGATACAACAAATTTCAGTACAACAGTTTTAAAAAATAAATTATTAGGCACTAGAATTCCAGTTGATTATGGTAATTATTCAAGAGATTTAATATCATTACTTAATTCATATAGAGAAATACAAACAACACCTAAACCAGCTGATGAAATTGCTTCTGTTGTTAAAGAAGATATGGGAAAATTATTTAGTAGTAATACTTTATTATCTTTTTCAGGATCAAATATTAGTACATTACCTAAAACTTTAGTCACCTTAACAGCTTTTGAATTTTTTATTTTTTCATTAATAATTTTAATTGTAACTATCGGAATAATTATTTCAGTTTTATATAGATTTCCAGGATTTATGTCTTTCATAACAACTGCATCTGCATTTGGTTTCTCTATATTATTCTTTAATTTATTTGGTCTAACATTTAATTTTTATGTTTATGCAGCTCTATTTACTTCAACATTTATTAATTTCTTTATTCCGTTTTTATTGTTTAAAAACGTCAAGAAGGAAATTACTCAAGGTTCTATAATTATTCCTGCTTTTCAAAAATCAATGTTCAAATATAGCAAAATGTTTCTTGATGTTTATGTTGTTCAAATAATTATTTCTTTATCTTTCTTTTTCTTTTCAAATGCTCAAATTTCATCATTTGGTGCAATGTTAGTAGTTAGTGGATTAGTTTCATTATTTTTAAATTACTTATTATTATATTCATTATTATTAATCTTGATTAGAATTTATACAAATAAATCAGACTTTCTATTTGTTTCTAAGAAAATACTATTAATTAATAGTGAAATAAATAATGATCCTTTAGATATGATTGTAAAAACTGATTTAGAAGATTCTAAGTTTAAAGGTTTGTTAAGAAGTAAGCATTTCTTTACAATTCATTTGTTTAAAAAAAGAAATATGTTTATTGCAATATTTCCATTCATAATAGCAATCACTGGATTTATTTTATTTTTAGCTTTACCAAATGGTATGCCTTTACCTAATAACGGTGCAGGAAATACTTTAATTATTAATAATATTGATATTATTGGTTTAAAAGTTGAAGAGATTCTTAAGTTACTTAACTTATCTGGTGCTGATTTTAGTTTAAATGAAAATCAACTTGTTATTTCTATTACTGATGATTATGTTCTTCCTTCTTTAGCAAATCCTTTATTAAGCAATAATATAAGTACTTTTAATTTAAAATACTTAGCTAATGAGAATTTATTAGTATCTATTACAAGTGGAATCTTTATTAGTATGTTGTTTTTATTAGTTTGATCTATTATTTCTTTAAATATTATTTCAGTTCTTCCTATTCTAATAATTAATATCTTTTCAACAGGAATATCTTTATTATTATCATGATTCTTAATTGATATAATTGGAGCTGAATCAATGGCTTTTGTTAGTATTATTTATGTTCTAAATTCAATTTGTTCTTTCATTATTGTTTCAGCTTTAAAATCAAGTTGAAATCGTAAAAAGAGTGTTTCAAATGATTCTTTAAAAGAAATCATTACTCAAATTGTTGGTAGATTAAAGCCAACATTAATAATTTGAAATATTATTTTGTTATCATTTTCATTATTAATGTCATTACTTGGAATAATTAGTTTAATTACAGGATTCTTGTTAATTGTTGTAAATAGTATAATTATTTATTTAATTAACTTATATATCCTTCCACAGCTATGATATATCTTTGTTATTTTCAGAGATAAATACCAAAACGAAATTAATAACATTTCAAATAAACGAATTAGACCTTCTAGTTATGATATTCTTGATGAACAAAATGTTAAAGGTATTAACCACCATTAGGAGTATTCATGAATGAAGACAAATTAAATTTAATAAAAGAAAAGATTTTTACTGTTAAGGATTTTCCTCGAAAAGGAATAGCTTTTAAAGATATTACTCCTATTTTTAAAGAACCAGAATTAGTTAAAAATATTATTGATTTATTTGTAGAAAAAATAAAAGACATTGAATATGATATTATAGTTGGTCCTGAATCAAGAGGATTCTTATTTGGTATTGCTTTATCATTAGCTGTTAATAAACCTTTTGTTCCAATTAGAAAAGTTGGAAAATTACCAAGAGAAGTTATTTCAATTGATTATGGTTCTGAATACGGTAAATCTACTATTGAGATCCATAAAGATGATATTAAAGAGAATGATAAAATCTTGATAATTGATGATTTATTAGCAACTGGTGGCACTATATTTGCTATTGAAACTTTAATAAAATCAGTTGGTGCAATTCCTGTTGCAAATTTATATTTAATTGAATTGGTTGGATTGCAATCTAAGAAATTAGAAAGTAAAAAAATATCTTTAATAAAATATGAAAAACCATATTTTTAAAAATTAATTAAATTTAGAAAAAATCATTTTTCATTTATTGAAAAATGATTTTTCTTTTATATAAAAACATTTAATTCATTTTGTTATAATTAATAATAACTATTATAAAAGAAAAATTGAGAAAAAATTGATATGGATTCTAAACAAGCAAACGAAGTAAAAAAGATTTTAACCAGAGAAATAGCAGAGAAAATTCTTAGAAAAAATATAAATAAAGAGATCAAAGAAATAGATTTTTTAGAATTCGATGAAATAGCAGAAAATGCTTTTTCTAATATGCCTAATCTTGTTTCAATTGAAATTCCTAATAATATTAAAAAAATCGGTGCAGAAGCTTTTAGCTGATGTTCTGAACTTGTTTATGTAAAACTTCCTCAAAATTTAGAAATTTTAGAATCTAAAATATTCTCATTTTCAATTAATTTGAAAAAAATTATTTTTTCTGAAAATCTTTCAATAATAAGTGCATCTGCTTTTGAAAATTGTGAAAGCTTAATTGAATTAAATTTACCAAATACTTTAAAGGTAATTGATGAGAATGCTTTTTTAGGTTGTTCATCAATTAAAGAATTTAATTCTGCAGAGAATTTAAGTTTAATTAATTCTTCTGCTTTTTCAGATTGTACTAATTTAGAAAAATTTACTTTTTCAAATACCATTGCTAATATTCCAAGTCGTTTGTTTAAAAACTGTACTTCTTTAAATAATGTTTTAATTCCAGATAATATTGTTTCAATTGGTAACAATGTTTTTACAGGTTGTGAATCTTTAGTGAATATTGAATTCCCAAGTTCTATAAAAGAATTTGGAAATTTCACGTTTACAGAATGTAAAAGTCTTGTTGAAATAACAATACCAGAAGAAGTAACTCAAATTCCTAATAGAGCTTTTAAAGATTGTCTTTCATTATTAAAAGTAAATTTTAATAATAATATAACTAGAATTGGTAATTCTTCTTTTATGAATTGTCCATTGTTAAAAATAATTGATCTACCTGAATCAATTGAATTCATTGATAGAAACGCTTTTTTAGATTGTGCTAACCTTGAAACTCTATCTTTTAAAAACAATATAAAAGATATTGCTTATGGAGCTTTTAAAAACTGTTATTTATTAAAAAATATTACTTTACCTAATAATTTAAAAACAATAGGTGAAGTAGCTTTTGCTAACTGTTATTCACTTGAAAATATTATTATTCCAGATTCAGTTACAGAAATAGGACCAAGAGCGTTTTCTAGATGTTCTAAAATGGAAGAAATTAAATTATCAAATAGTCTTAACTTAATTCCAACTGGTTGCTTTCTTGAAAATAAGAATTTAAAAAATATTACTTTATCTGACTCTATTATCAAAATAGATCATTTTGCTTTTGAAAATTGTACTTCTGTTCAAAACATTAATTTCAATGAAAAAATTCAAATAATTGAAAAGGGAGTTTTTCAAGGATTAACATCTCTAGAAACAATAACAATTCCAGATAATTTATATAAATTAAATAAATATGCTTTTTTTAATTGTACAAATGTTAAGAAAATTATTAGTCCTAATATTTTTCTTGAAACTATTGAAGAATGATTTAATCAAGATTTATCAAATGTTACTCAAATCGAATCAGAAACTAGTAAGAATAATCCAAATATTAATATTAGAGAAACTGATGAGTTTGTTCTTTCTGAATATGACCATGATGATGAATTAACTACTAAACAAATTATTGAGGATAATTCTGAATTTTCTGATCCAAGTGAACAATATATTTTAACTGATAAAATTTTTGATGAAAATGATGAAGAAAAAAATAATAATGAAGAATATTTTGAAATAACTGAAAATG